>Ga0316217_10003706_pt1 | contig 17083 bp, 14 predicted proteins | sample 1anoAmetaG_FD_203633 | JGI IMG/M metagenome (GOLD analysis project Ga0316217, IMG submission 203633) | Freshwater microbial communities from Trout Bog Lake, Wisconsin, USA - 1anoA | ecosystem: Environmental > Aquatic > Freshwater > Lake > Hypolimnion/Profundal zone | place: USA: Wisconsin...
CCCAACCCCAACCCCAACCCCAACCCCAACCCCAACCCCTCCCATTTTATCGTAAAATGCTAGTTTATCTATAATGCCCAATCACCAATATTCCTCATAATGATGTCATATTATCACTATACAAACACCAAAAATCAGATGGCTGGGTTTCTGTGCAAATAGGGTAGGGTATTCGCGTTCATTGGCTGCTTCTCTTTCACGATGGTAGTGATGACTGGTCGAACAATCGGCTCATTGATGACTTTGGCCGCCTCAGCTTCCAGCAGCTTTCTGATCGACACATTGGAATGTACTCCCTTGAGTCCTGGGTAGTTCCTAAGAACTTCATCTGCCAGATTCTTGGCGATCCTATCTTCGAGGTCGACTGCGCTTTTGTGTGAAGTCGTAAATTTGTCCCACTCCTGCTGTTCTTTCCTCTTGGCCCTCAACTCTTCTATCTTCTCTAAATGAATCAAGTAGTACTTTGTGTCTTTTAGCTCGCCACGGATTTGCCTTCGGATTGCCCGCCTGTGAAATTGGAGTACTTATCGTCGTCTTACTACTGCTCCTTCTTGGCAGATTGGTCCCTTTTGATTCTTGCGGCCTCCTTCTCCTTCCAATCTTCATCTTGCTTCATGTTCTATATTTTATCCTTGAGCTGGGCCAGCAGAGTTTTGATTTAGGTGTCCTGTGAGAAGTCTGAAACCTGGTTTTGCTCAAAGAAGTCTAAAAGTTCATCAACCTCCTCCTCTTCGTTCTGTTCTGCAGCCTACTTCGTCATGGCCCAAGCTGGCTTCTCCTGCTTCTTTTTCTTGAACTCACCCTTCTCATTCGCAGCATCAAGTTTTCTCAGATTATCGGAGGTGATCTCCCCCCGCTGAGCTGGAGGGGTCTTATCCTCGAGCACACTCATGACCTTGTTGGCAGTTTGGTGGTACTCTTCCTTCATCTTTTTGGCACGCTAGCGATCAGCCTCTGCCTGCTACCTTATCTTCTTGAACTTCTCCTCCTCCCTCTTCTCTTTCTACTCGATATCAGCCTTGGTCTGCTGAACTTTGTCTTTGAAATCGTTGAGCCACTGCTTATGTTTGCTGAGCACGCCGGTATTCTTCTCTAAATGTTAGCGGAGGTACTGCTGGGGGACTAATCGAGGGGGTGTTCGTGCTTGACAGGGTTGAGTCCAAGCAGTTCGCCGGGTACAACTCTGCCGCAAAAAGGTCTGGATGTCAAAAGCAGTACTTCTAAGTCTCGACGCTCTTCTTCTAGTTGGGGCGGCTGCACAGCATCACACCTTTATAGTTGTTTATGACGTCTATATGAGTGGGCGGTTACTGTTGGATTACTAGGCCATTCGACGTAAGTTTTATTCTTATAAATTAAAGAACTTCAACCCATGAAGATTATACTGACTGCTATCTTTGCCCGATGATTGGCCGAATTTGACTGGGAAGCAACTTGACGTGAGCGAGTGGATTTGATCGTCATTATGGGCAAAAGGTACGAGCTGGAATAATGCAATAGCACGCTTAATTTGACTTTCCATCAAAAAATAGAACTAATCAAAGATGATAAGATGGCATTAGACATAATAACCTCACTGTCGCCTTATATGAGCTGGATCGAACTCACATACAGGTCTAAGAACTATTCGGTGATTCTTGTGCACTGGATAGGTGATCCAATCACGCAGTCAACTGTTATCTACATAAGATACCTTTCTGAATTCATAGTAATACTTGTATCAACCGTTGTAAAGTTTGTATCATTTTTACAATGTATATCATGGATTGATCAGTCTCAAAAATGTGAACAAAAAGGTTTTTCGGGTCGAAACCTCACTTTCATATTCTTCCCTATGAGGCGATCCGAAAAATGTGTGGTATATTGCAAGATGCGCAGAATATATTTTTTATAGATCACTATCCATATATAGTTGTTAGCGCCAAGAAATTATTAATATTTCGTGATAGATAAGTACAATGGCAAAAAGACAAAAGCAGTCCAAAAAGGGCAAACCTCTCCCCATCCGCGAATTCCCCATCTCCAAGCACAAGTCCTACCTCCACAACCTCAACGCCTTCATCAAGATGCTCAATTAAAAGCATGCACAGTTAAGTTCTCGGCAATTTTTGATGGAGATACACACTTTCACTAATCGCTATAAGGCGGTTGCTAAAAACAAGGATTCGCTTGCCGTCGGCAGGCATAAGATTCGGATTTGCAAGGACTGTGATGGATGGAGTGGCAATTCTAAGATGTTGCAATGTGCGCTCTGCGAGGACTATTACCATGAGAAGTGTTTGGGAGCTACCAAAGAGGCCTTCTAAACCTCGGGACTTTGCGTCGAATGTGACAGAGAAAAGATAGATACCTTTAACAAATAGACTTATTTGAACGATCTTATTGAAGATCGGTGCTATCAATGCGGAGAGGAAAGATAGGGCAGATAGGCATTCGTGCATTGCTTGAAATGTGCCAATCGGTTCCACAAAAGGTGTTACGGCAAAAACATAGTCGTCTGCAACGAATGCAAGCTGGAGATAGATCGTAATTATTCAACTATTTAGAGCAATTAAAGAAGAAGCCGCAGATAAGGCAATCGACATTAGAAGAATGGGGTTGCTCATCGAAGAAGAAGTCAGATAACAGAGAAGATAGTGCTCCCAAGAAGATCAAGGCTTGCGAGGAGCCACTGTCTTGCTAAAACAAGTATAGGAGCGAGAAGAATGAAAAGGGTGAGAGGAATGAAAAGTATGAAAAGAATGAGGATGAGAGTAGAACTCAGCCTTTTAGAGAGAAAGACTCTTTTTGTTGTAACTACCCAGAATTGTAGCCAGATCAAATAGAGAAGTATAAAGAGGGGCTTTTGTTCGCTATTTTGGCCAAAAACATGAAATACACCTAAGATCTACAACCTACGGATTGCTCTCTCTAAAACAACACCGAATAAAGTCTGGATTTCGGGTTGGACCATATGACCAAAACTGAGCTCCAAACCTACAAAAACTACAAAAAGCAACCGATTGGACCCTTCAAGTATGTATTCAAAGAGGGCATGGGGTACGACGTTGTGGCTGATATGGATATCAGAGAGAAAACACTCATTTGTGAGTATATTGGAGAGGTGGTGACCTTGAGGAGATGTATTGATCTCTAGGCCACCACTAAAAACGATTCCATTATGGAGCTGAGAACTGGATGCAATTCGGATGAAACTTTGATCATTAGACCGGAAAAACAGACGAATATGGCTAGGTTTATCAATGGTATCAATAACGCAAAGGGAGCACACAAAGCCAATGTGGCAACTGTCCGCAAATTGGCCAAAGGTATGCCAACCGTAATACTCTTCAGTCTGAGGGCCATCAAAAAAGGAGAAAGTCTTTTGTATGACTACAATGCAGGAAACACAAGTTGCCAGTACGACACTTCAAACTTCATTTGATACTATATCCTTTGTTGAATCATTCATTTGCAGCATTAGCTCTCTTCCGATTTATCGATTTTGGATGAAAGCTTCATTTGGGAAATTTGAGCAGTCACTTGGCTAGGGTCCATTTTGAATTTTGTTTGCAAGACTTTGTCGACCAGTTGCTTAAAAACCATACTGATTTAGTTTTTGGAGCTGTTTTTGGCACTTAGATATCTTGGAAAACTGCAACTGTACGATTTTTATAGCCTTTGAAGGTCTGCTCTGAATTTTTATTGTGAACTTTTGTCCTCTTTTTTCGATAAATCTATTTTGGTTACTATGAGGATGCAAGGCTTGTCTCCATTGTGCTATTTGTGCATTTCGAGATACTTCTCAAACTGTTGAATCTTTTCTGATGCCGTGCTTTCCTCACTGACGATAATTGCAACTCCATCGGCCTTATGAAAATACTGTTTGGTGATGTTGCCAAAGCGTTACTGGCCAGCCGTATCCCAAAATTGGACAAAAACATCCTGCCCCTGCTTCTCGTACTTGTGTGAAAAATAGTCAAAATAGATAGATGGGGGCATGTGTTCTTCGAAAATTTCGCTTTTGAGCTTGCGCAGGAGACTCGTCTTGCCTACCCCCAGCTACCCTAGTACGATTATCACGACGTCCATGGGTACTGATCTAAAGATATACTTAATTATATATCAGATGCTTGGTCAGCTTTTGACATCAGTATCACTGACTAATAGAGCTAATGGAAAGAAAAGGTAGGAAAGTTTATATGCAGTGATTATATCATGAGTTTAGATACTTATAATGTCTTCTAGAAACAGCAAAATGTGTAGAACAAAAAGACGATTAATCAGCCATTCAGATATTGAACTTATAGCCTTCTTCAGGGTTGTACTTTCTCGAGACGTGCATTGAACTTTTGGCGAACAGGCAGTGATAGTCCTCGATTATTGATTTCTAGCCTGCCAGAGACTACTAAACCCATCTGATTGTAGATTATCTCCTGTAGGAATCTGAAAAGTTGTCAATGTTCTATTATGTGCTGCAGGTTATTCTTTTCTTTAGGTCCCAGCTGTTTTACTTGTTCACTTTTGACTACGAAAATGTTATTTCTTAGTTGGTGGGGTGGGGATGTGGCCGACTGCCTGAAACTTTGCTATCTTTGAAGATTTTCATTTATTGGAGATTTATGCTGGGTATGGAAGCCTGAGAAAACTGAAGATGAGGCTGATTAATGCTAAGACTTTCTTAGTTGGTTTTTTAAAGTATAGGCTCAAAGACGTCTTGGCTTGTAACCCGTCGATTGCCCTTCTTTTTCGAAGGACTGCCAACAGCAACATTCTAAGCGATTTCCTAGGCTGTATTAAGTTGCTTTTTATTCGGCTTCTAAAATCCAATGGGTTCCAGCGTATGTTTATGGTCAAAGTTTTTCAAACTAGTGTTGTTATTCAAAGGCGAGTTGCTGCGATGAACGCCTTCCTTTTGCTAGCTGCCGCCCTCTGCAAAACCCCCATGCTTTTGTCCAATCTTCAACTTCTAAATCTAAATCCTAACCCCAAGCTGATGAGCAAAGTGGGAGAAGGAGTCGACAGGCTGCGCGATAAGAAAGGAAAGATTGAACTTGCAGTACTTTTGGCATATCCTGACAATTGACTTTATCATGGCCTCTTCCTAGTTTTTTTGATTTGGCAGTGGAAACTAAATCTAGTTGAGCTAGAATTTGCTGTTTATCCATAGCAGTATTTCATCGTTTTTTAGCACGCCTAGTTGTTCTTATTTTATTTAGAAGCCGCCGTATTTTTGCTTGAGCTGTTGTGCCACCGCAATCAGGTCTTTGAGGAGGTTCAGAACCTAAATCAGTAGGCTTTTTTTTCTCAACAAAAATTTGAGATGCGTGACTGACTGCTGGACCAAAAGAAACAGCGAATCATCAGTCTCCTCGAGAACGATAATGTGTGGGGTGTGAGGTAGAGAGTAGACAGACCTTCGAAGATACTACCGAGTGTGTGCATTGGTAGTTCTGTGGATTTGGTGTATGGTGAAATTCTACTGAGAGATGGTGTTGCGGATGGTAAGTGGGTTGCTGGCTTTGATTTAGACCCATTCTGAGGTCAGATCGGAGGGGATCACGAAGTGGCTGCTGCCCATTACTGTGTTTTGCAATTAATTTATAGTATAACCTTTGGGGAATAGAGAGAAGAGAGGTTGGACATAGGTCGTCAACGCAGATTAAAATGAAAGAGAAACGAGAATTATGTGTGTTTTTGTTGAGATCAGCCAAAAAGGGCATCAAAGAGCAAGTTTAATTATCAGATTGCTAACTTCTCTTCTTAAATACATAGAGAATAAAGGCGTTTATTCCGAGAAGCATGCAAATGCTTCGAGAAAACCCTTGTGGATGGTCACCGAAAGAGGCAAATTTGTAATACCATGATTTTTGGTATTAATTTTATTGTTTGCAGCTAATAAACCATTATCTAATCAATGATACGTTTAATTTCTATGCCCGATTTCGCAACTTTTATAACCAAACTCAGAATGTTTCACAGAAGCGAGGTTCTGCAACGCTAACAAAAAAAATGAAGTGGTCTGTGTTATTGGGCGATAGCTTGCAAATGCGGAGAGGAAGGGTGGTTCGGATGACATAGCTAATTAAGAAAAGAATTAAATTATTATTTATTTGTTGATGAGTAACAACAATCCAAGATATCGCTACCACGGCAGCTCAAAACCGCTCACCCAATAGTAGATCATCAAGCGTTACTAGGTTGTTTCAAACCTACAGAAGTACATCCCCTACATCCTGTATATCTAAGTAGTCCATTCGAATGAAAGATATCCCTACAAGCTGCTTGAAGATCTCTATGTGGAGCTTGAGTACGTGGCACAAGAAAACTGGTTCGAAAATAACTATCCTTTGAAGAAGGCCTATGGCGAACTGGTTGAGGCCAACAACAGTCTCTAAGAGTACTACCGACAGCAGCAAGCAGAGCTGGCTTACTATCAGCAGCAGCAGAGTACCTATAGTGAGCAGGGGTATGGCCAGGTTGGAGCCGGACCCGTCAACTACAATAACCAGACCTACACACAGCAAGGTGGTTTCTATCCTCAGCAGGGCCAAGGCTACAACCAAGCGTATGGTGCCCAAGGACATGGTCAGGGCCAGCAGCAGCAGTTTCAGCAACAGCAACAACAGCAGTACCAGCAGCAGTATCAGCAGCAATATCAACAGCAGCAAAGTCAGCAGCAATATGGAAATAGGCATGACAAAAGGTCTCACTAAGGAGGCTTCCATAAAGATAATCAGAGAAATGTTCAAGAGGGAGGGGAAGGAAGATATGGAGGTCAAGGTCATCATAATAGATCCGGTGGTGAATCCAATACTTATAACAAGAAAAATAATTTTTATTAGAAAGGAGGACATCATCATAATCATAACCATCACCATCACGCTCCCGTCCTTCCTGAGAGGAAGTTCGCAGAAGATGCTGAAGAAACCACAGAAATGATGGTTGAGGATGTGGTTACTATACCAGAGCCTGTCATTCAGACCCCACCACCCCTACCCCCACCTCCTCCTAAGCCTGAACCCAAACCCATCAAGTTCTCGATTTCTCAAATAAAAGACTTCATCAACACTTTCTCAAAATAGGAGCTTTAAAAGCATGTGAATCCGGAGATAGTCTCAAAAGTGAAAGAGATAAGCGAATGGAAATGTGAGGAAGTTGAAGTGGAGTTGAAATAGTAGACGAACAAGTATCAGAGGAAAGACAACAAGAAGCAACAACAGCAACAATAGGGACCTGGAAAAAATAACACTATCAAGACTGGTGTCAGAAGGGATGAGGCTAAAGAAGCTGAGAGAATGGGGTACAAGGGTCAAGAATAGAAGAAAGTTACCATTGTTGTTGGCGCCAAGTAAACTTTGGAGACAAGGCAAATGAAAGAGGAGCTCAAGAAAAAAGCTACTGATTTCGTAGGACAAAAGCTCTAGTAGGAAAAAAATATGGACCAAATCTAAAAGGATCGTAGGGAAATATTGTTCAACCTCAACCTCATTGTGCCAGAAAACTTGAAAGACATTTAGAAGGATATAGTCAAGTATCTTTACTCTAATGAGGCAGCCTGCAAAATTCTAGTTCAAGAGACCATCAAAAAGGCCTGGGATCAGCCCAAATACGCCAGCACCTATGCCAGACTATGCGCTGATTTCAGTAAAAAGGCTGCTGGAGAATTCAAATTCGAAATAGTGTCAAAGAAAGAAAAAGACAACCCATTTAAGCTCTTCCTTATTTAATCGGTACAGCACTCTTTTGATCAAAAAATTTAGAAATTCCCAGTGTTTTAGTCAGCTGAGGACAAATAAATCTTCCTCAAAGATTTCAAGAAAAGAATTCTCAGCAACGTCAAATTCATTGCAGAGCTAATCATTTGCAAAGTCCTTAAACGAAAAATCATAAAATACTGTATTTCCCAGCTATTCGAATCCTTTTTGAATCACTACTACGCATTCGCCAAAGACAAACAAATCTAAGACAGCGTTTATGACTACCACTACTAAGCAGTAATAGAGTTCATCTAAAACGTAGGCTAAAAGTATGATACTTTGGACTAGAAATAGAAATAAAAAGAGCAGAAAGTTGATTATAACTATAAAGAAATCATCAATCATGTGGAAGCAGTATTGAAAGTACGTTCTGCTCCTGAGAAAGAGATCCTTGATTTGATTGGGTTTTTCACAGCTGATGAGTACTTCGATATTCTAAAGTTCATTGACTCCATTTTCATGAAGAAGAATTTCCCAAGGTTGAGCGCATTGCTGCAAAATTTGATATAGAGGAGAGACAATAAGTGGATGAAGCATTTGAGTATGGCCGAGGGTCCCAAAAAGCTAAAAGATATACAATAGGATATAGATCAGTAGGAAGACCAAGGTAAGATAAAAGCCAATAAAGAGCAGGCTGAGCAAGAAAAGCTTGACAAAAAGGTGAAATAGATGTTTGAAGGTTGGGAGATGGGCAAAAACGAAGAACTGAAAGAGATGAGGGAAATATTGAAGAAGACTAACGAGACTGCGTTTTATATTTCTTTGCTGAAGCAAGTTGCAGACGAAAAGAAGGAGAATGTGGCCAAAAGAGTTACTTTGTTCTCTGTCATCATGGATAAGGATAGGTTTAGACCCTAAGCTTTCAAAAGTGCTTGGTTCTAAGCTGTCAAGGTACTTTATCTATAATTTAGTATTTAGCAATCGGTGGTTAGGACTTCCCTTTCTGTGGGGCTGCAATGGCTAAGATTCTAGCTTAGGCAATTTCAAAAGGTGGCAAACTTTCAGACTACCACAGAAAATATGAAGAAGAGTAATAGACATATTTCAGCGAAGAGATAGTACACAAATATTACTTCTACACTAAAGACGAAGCCGCCCTAAAAATAATCAAACCGAAAGCTAAGTACAGTGGCTTGATTTGAACGTTAGTAAATAGACACAAAGCTTCGTAAATAACGATCAATCATTTATACTTTTTCTATTTATGGCCATGTTTAGGCTTCCCGTTTTTTGAATGTTCCAAGTAGGTTGACCTCATCTCTTGAATGTGGAAAGAGCTAACGTGTTTTGGGTGACCTTTCGTGATATTTTTTGGAGATTTGCTGATTTTGAAATCTTATCTAAATTTGCTCTAAGTTCGTGATAAAGGCAAATTTTCGTGAATATGAGTTGTTTACGAAACTATTTGCAAGTTTTTGTTTAAAATCATTCAAGAATACCTAAAAAACCAACCATCAATCCTTTTTCAGCCACAACCAAAATCAACTTTCTGCCTCCTCTCTCTACAGTCAAAGTAGATATTTCCAATCAAATTACAGAAGAGGCAACCTTCTTTGAAAGATTAGCTGCCCATTGACACCTCTGAATGGCTCTGCGCCGTTCTGCGTACTTCTATTTCGATTTAGTTATCCTGATGATCCCAGTGTTAGCATTTAGGAAAAAACTGAAGATATTAGATAAAGGGGACTATACGGCCTCGGCCAACCCAATCGAGGAAGCAGAGGTCAATCTATGATATTTATTATAAAGTATATTTTGATTATACTTCTGTTCACATCAATCTCCAGCCAGCATTTTCGATTGTTTATTAGATCAGCTAAGATAGAGGGCAAGTTTAGCCCTTTAAATAACTGGCATCATCCGCCTTTTTTGTCTCATGATCAGACAAGGACAGCACTATAGGCACTTCACTACCAAACCATGTCCTCAATGTTTAATATCTATGAATCTGTCATTCCAAATTGCGATTAAATATTCAGATAAGGCTGCAAATCATTTAATCAAAGTTGCTTAAGTTTTCCCTAAAACTTTTCGTTCGTCTCTTAATCTTCTTGCTTCTTAGTCAGTGAGCTTTTTCCTTCTGCAACTTTAGATTCTAACGCTTAAGATTGACCTAACAAAGGATATTCCTAATCCTCAGAGGCAGCATTCTCATTTGTCTTCATTTATGTCTTGTCGTTTTGCTTTGAAAATAGCCCCAAAAATGACTGATAAAGGCTTGATGCGTAGGTATTGCTTGGCTGTTATTCCTTCTTTTGCTCCTTTTTTGAACCAAAGAAAATGTTTAGCCATGAATCTTCATTTTCTATGTAAGTAATATCTTACGTTAGCGCCTAAAGGCTATTTATCTTTCCACTAAATAAAAAATCACTTTGTAAGAACGTTTTTTTTATTAGTCCTTTTCCTTATATTATTGGTAACGAACAGCTCCTTTTATTGTCTACAATTCCCGACGATTTTGAATTGCAAGATAGTCGGCTCTTTTTGAAAAATTAGCTAAGGTTAGTTCTGCGAGTTCTTTGGGGGATATTACCCTGGGTGAATCGTTCATAATTAATCTCCTGTTTTTAGAAATTGATGGATTATAATAGGCCTGCCTTTTTGTATTCAATTTACCGGCCTAGCGAGGCTGAATTGGCTGACATTCTAGCTCAGGTTAGTTATGAGAGGTGGCGAAGTTGCAGAATACCACAAACACTATGAAGATGAGAAATAATATACTTCAGTGAAGATATGGTATATGAATATTACTTCTACACATAGGATAAGGCTACCCTATAAATCATCAAAGGAAATACAGTGGCTTGATTTGAATGTTAGTAAATACATACAAAGCTTACGATGTTTTAGTTTCCCATTTTTGTATGTTCCAAATAGATAGTTTCATCTCTTGACTATTGAATGGATTAGTTAGTTTGTGGCTGCTTTTGCAGATATTTTTTGGTGGAGATTGGTTGGTTTTATGAAAACTTATCCAAAGTTGCTCCAATTTCGTGAGAAAGGTAAAAGTTTCTTGAATATTGGTTTGTTTATGAAGTATTTATAAGTTTTTGGCTAAAATTATTCAAAACATTTCAAGAGAATAACTCTTCATTTCCTTTAATTATTGGGAATCAAAATCGAAAGTGTAGATAGTTGTATGCATTCTCAAACAGATAAATTCTCATTAAAAGGTTTTGAGTGAAAATTTAAGTCGAAAGTCGATCAACCCATACGAATAGCAGTCGGAAGGAAAGTTTGGAAAAACAACAATCAAATGATCTGAAATAGCTGTAGTTTCTGTAAGCTAGACTCTGAATTATTGATTTTCGATATTAATGAACAAAAGTGCTCAAAAAGTACTACTTTTTTCATTTTTCGATTTTCGTGAACTATAGTGTGCAATCTTTTCTAATAATAGTTCTGAGTTGGAGTTCCGCCAATCCATCTACGGATCACAGTTACCGTTTGTTTTCAATTCTGAAAAGAAACAAGTCTACAAATATTCGTTCGCTTCTCAGGAGTATAGTCGAGGTCATAGTGTCTATAATAATAATAAGAATAATTTTCAAGAGGAAGGGAAGGGAGATATGTAGCTCAAATATGCCTAAGGCTGAGTATCCTTACTGCAGACCTGAAAAGGAACTCAAGTGCTAGATAAAGTAAAATCCCCCAAATACTTTGCCCAATTCATCAAGTTTTCTATCTCCAAATAAAAGATTTTATCTGCAACTAACAAAGTAACAACTAGAATGGCACATAACCCAGAGAGGGTCTCAAAAATGAAAGAGATGAGGAATGAAAATGTAAGAAAGTTGAAGTAGAGTTGAAAGAAGAGAGAAACAAGTACCAAAGGAAAGGAAAATGAAGCACATAGAAAAACAACTCTATCAAGCTTGCACCCAGGAGGAATGAAAGTAGTCCTTCTACGCTGGGGGCGAGGCTGCCTCAAAAAATAATGAAACCGCAAGTGAAATAAAATGCCTTGATCAGAAGTTTAGTAAACAGATAGAAAACTTAATAAATAACGATTACTCATTTATACTTTTCTTTATTTACGGTCATGTTTCAGCCTCCCATTCAACGCATTTTTTTAAATTGATAGTTTCAGCTCTTGACGGCTCCATGAGTTACTTCCTTTAGTGGATAATTTTGTTGTTTTTTTTGGCGGAGTCTTGTTGATTCTACAAAAGTTTAGCTCTAAAATTGTTGCATATAGCAGTATAATAAAGTGATAAAGGTAAACTTTCGGAGCATTAGTTTGGATATGAAGTATTTATAAGTTTTTATGCAAAATTATTCAACATCCCTCCAAAAAACGATCATTTGTTCCACTATTGAATCTACCATCATGACCAAATTTGTGTTTCCTTTAACTCTCTCCGCAGCAAATACAGACACTTGCGTGAAAGCTGCATAAGAGACGATCTTCTTTGAACATCCATCTACTCATTTTAATCTCCGAATGAGTCTGCAGTAGATATTATGACCGTAGGCCAGCCAAAAACTTCTAGATAATAACGCTTACTGGTCTATAACTGCTACGCAATATAATAGAAAGTATAGCTGATCAAGCACTATCATAACACTAAATTTCCGTTAGAGTGGTTGATTCAAATTTGAGTCCCATTAGTCCTGATAACCTTTCTCCTCACCCTCCCAATTATGCATATTCGTTGTTTAAGTCGATACTTCTCCTCGGTTTATTACCGGTATGATCATCAAACCTGTTCTTCTTGCATTCGAGATTTCTTTTGTGATACCACAGAACGATCGGGTTCGTAGTTGCCTGACTTGAGGCTGTATTGCTTTGAATGGATAGCCTGTTATTTTTGCAGGCATGGGCGAAAGAGGCTCATATAATTTGCACCGTCTGCAGACTCCAGTGCTAAATTAATTCCTAAGGGGGTTAATCACCACCCAGAACCATAAATTATTTTGGCCGTCACTGAAATTGAAGCAGAGGTTGGCAAAGTTTATAATTTAATGTTTTCAAAAATACCACTTTTCTTCTTTCTCTGCCTAGGTCTCCTAGTCATGCAATCTCACTCAGCCTGCACTGGTGCCGATAGCTACGAATGCTCAACTTCACTTTGCGCTAACTACTACGTCCTCAACGGCACCTGCAAATCGAATCCTGCAGCCGCCTCATGCATCTCCAACTTAGAAGTCTATTGGGGTGGATCTTGCGTCACCTGCCCATTCCTGGGCCAGAACAACTGTACTGCTATTTGTCCTGATTACTATTATAAGGGCTCATGCAAACCCTGCTGGTAGAACTATGGGAGTAACTGCGTGGCCTGCACCAACTCCAAATGCACGGAGTGTGCCTATTCCTCAGGAACTGTGCTGGCAAACAACGGAAAGAGCTGTGTCAGCCCCAGCTGCAGCATTTCCAACTGTCAGAATTGCTATTCTTACAATGGTCAACAACGATGTCAGAAGTGCAAATCAGGGTACACAGTCGATTCCAGCTATAACTGTGTTTCTTCAACATGCAGCATCAGCTACTGCACTACATGCAAAGATTCCTCCTCTTGCGCCGCATGCGTTACAAATTATAAACTGAGTAATGATCAAACGGGGTGTGTTCCAGTTTGCAATGACACCAACTGCGTTATTTGTTTGAAACCTGGCTACTGTGGAACCTGTGTGAGCGGATACAACGCTAACAACGGAGTTTGCACCATTGATTGCTCTAAGAGTTTTGTTGCCAACTGCAAAACCTGCCTAACTCTGGCCACCTGTATTCAATGTAACTAAGGCTACTTCCTTGCGAACGGAGGAGCTTCCTGCATAGTGAAATGTGATGACTCCAACTGCAATTACTGCACTTCTGCTTCGACGTGCGTCACTTGCGACCAAGGATACTTCCTCAACAGTAACGGCAAATGCACTCGGAATATCTGCCCAGTGCAATACTGTGACACCTGCCAAACTGTTCAAAAATGCGCCTCCTGCATTTCCCAGTACACCCTCAGCCAGGACCAACTCAAATGCGCACCGACCTGCACCACAACCATCAGCAACTGCGTGCGTTGTTCTGACCTTACGACCTGCTCCTTGTGTGACAATGGCTACAAGCTGGCGGGCAACCAATGCAGCCAAATCTGCTCGATTGGCAACTGCAGCACCTGCGCCACGAATAGCACCTGCAGCCTCTGTTAGGCCGGCTTCCAACTGAGTCAGGACAAAACCAAGTGCATTCTGATCTGCCTGGTCTCCAACTGTGCCTCTTGCTCGACCTCAGCCAAATGTGACACATGCAACACAGGTTATAACTTAGTCAGCTCCAGAAACGTTGATCGTTGTGTGGTGCTCTGTGGCCAGGGGCAGGTCAATACAGGCTCTGCGGCCAGTCCCAATTGCCAGGCATGTTCCACCACGATTCCTAACTGCATGAACTGCCATCTCACTGACTCCTCAAATGTGGTTTGCGACAGTTGTCCCACTGGCTACTTCATTGATGGCGCAGGTAACTGCCAACTCTGTAGCAATCAAATTAGCAACTGTTGGGACTGCTCAGACCCCTCCACCTGCACTGACTGCGTCTCAGGGTACGTCCTCACAAATGATGTGTGCTAGGCCTACGCCTGCAGCAGTTCTTTGGTGAATTGCCTCAACTGCAACTCATCGGCTCCCAATACCTGCGCAACTTGCCTGCCAGGGTTCACTCTTGACAACGTAACAGGTTCATGTGATGTAATCTGCGGCCAGAGCTATACCTTCGACGTTGAGCAGTCAATCTGTGTCTGCGGACCTGGCACTTATGATGCTGATTCTAGCTGCCAATCGTGCCAGGATAGCAACTGCTACTCCTGCACCATTCAAGGTTGTGATACCTGTAACGATGGCTACTTCCTCTCTGGGGTCAACTGTGTTGAGTGCCCACTGAACTGTATAAAGTGCTCTTCTACCACAGTTTGCACTGAGTGCGATGATGGATACAGTGTCGGGGATGATGGTTCCTGCATCTCAGCCCCCGATGGTGCATACGACCCTGACGGCTACTTCTACCCCTGCCCCACTGGCTGCACCTAGTGTGAGATCTCAGCCAACTATGAGCTCTTCTGCACTGCTGCGGCCGATGGTTACAGCATTGTGGCCTCAGAAATCATCGCCTGTGACTCTTCCTGCCGCTCCTGTTCGGACACCACGAACACTTCCTGTACTGCTTGCTACACTTCCAAATACTTGGTCGGTGGGCAGTGTAAGGATTGTACGGATCCTTACGCAACGGCCTGCCTGCAGGGAAATGCCAACTTCTCGACCCAGTGTGTGCTGGGGTACACTCCTAGCTTCTCTACTGTTGGCTCTACCACAACAGGAGGCGTTTGCAAAGCTTGTGCTACGAACTGCTTACAATGTGACTCTGCGGGGCCAGGAAATTGTGATGCTGGTCGATGTGCCACAGGTTTCGTGGTTATTGTCGGCACTAGCAACTGCACTGCCTGCCTTGGGGGTTGTCCTCTCTGCAGCTCTTACAACCCTGGGGACTGTAAAAAATGCCCTGACGGTCAATACGCTTCGGGCGGAGTTTGCAATGCATGCCTTTAGACTTGTGCCACATGCCAAGACGGCTCAACCTGCAGCAGCTGCGACATCGGATATTCGCTAATAAGTTCCCTATGTTTGGCGAACCCAGCAAACTGCGTGAGCCTCCAAGCCGCCAACGTTTGTTCGAGCTGCATCAAAGGATACGTTCTCTCTTCTGACAAATCTGCCTGCAATATTGATACTGCCTGCAATGCGACGAGTAAGTGCTTCGTCTGTGCTGCGGGCCAGTATCTTCAGAAGGGACAATGCTTCACTTGCTCCAACCTTCCTTCCAACTGTGTCACCTGCAGCCCTAACTCAAAGTGTATCAAGTGTTCTGATGGCTATTATGTGAATTCTGGAGGCTGCTCTGCCTGCGCTGCACACTGCAAGAAGTGCAGCAGCAGCAATTTCTGCATCTAGGCCGAAGACGGATACTACATTCAGCTCAACAACAACCGCAAAAAGAACGGAGTTCACGCCGGCTGCAGATCGCCGTGCAAGACCTGCGAAAAAGATGAGAAAAACTGTCTTTCATGCATAACTGGCTACACTCTTAACGGCACTCAATGCTTAGGTAACTCACGCGTCATCGTGCGTCTGCTTCTAAACGGTGACGGGAGTGCGGAATCGATTCTGAGTCCTTCAGCTTCTGACGCCTAGACCATCTACAGTGGAGCCTCAAATATCAATCGTATCATCAACGCTCTGTGCAGAATGCTGCCGTCTGAGTTCAATGCGACCACTCCTGAGAGATGTTATGATGTGCTCAAGATGAGTTTTCTGGGGAAAGGCTCTTTTGATGTATTAATGAACGTTGTGGATGGCAACTTCAGTTCTTAAGACCAGGCAATTTCAGCTTTAGTCTCGTCTTTCAAAGTAGGAAACAGTATGGACGGCGGCATCAGCGTCCTTTCTACCACTGTCCGGGCCTAAGGCTACGATAAAACATCGCCCTCGTCAAGCACCTCCAACCCTCCAAACTTGGCCCTCGTGCTGGGACTTTCCATCCCTCTGACCGTGCTGCGTACTTCTATTTCTATCTAGTCATCCTGATCATTTCAGTAGTGGCGCTGCGGAACAAGGACGAGACTGTGGAGATGGCGGACCGGGAGGATGGTGCCGACTCGGTCAACGCGGTGGAGAAACCTGAAGCGAATATATGATGTTTATTATAAAATATTTTTAACAATACTTTATTACTACGGCAATGCCCAACCCATCACTTGTTTCCTACCTGAATCAGTAGTTAAAGGGTAATGCGAGATTAGGTCTGGTCATAACTGGCACCATCAGGGGTTGTGTTAATCACCAGCCCGAGCACAGCAATCCGGCCTCACCATCAGCCCATCAGACAATCATTACTATCCATGCTATCTTTACAACATCATCCGATGCCTGGTTGATGCGAGCTGCCCCTGTTCTGATGGTCATTATAATAATAATTTTAAAGCATGTCGATAAGCAAGCAGAAAGACTCGAGGGCCAATAACTACGTGCACGTGTCTCTTCCCAAGTAGTTCAGCCACGGCAACCCCAAGCTGGGCTCCATGCGCTGCATCTCCGTCAGCAAGCAGTAGCCCAAGAACTCCCCCGCCTTCTACGCCCAGCCCAGCAAGACCCAGCCCCCCAAGCAGCTCACCGTACGCATCCTCTTACCCAGTACTACTTGGGCAAGGGCAACAACGAGGGCCTCATCCGCAGGGTCATGAAGTGCAGGCCCACCTGGACCGAGTCCGACGACAGCACCTCCGCCTTCATCAACCTCAAGTGGCAGCAGGACCAGAAGGGGTTCAAGTACGACCGCCTCATCGACTCCGGACTCTACC
>Ga0316217_10003707_pt1 | contig 17082 bp, 10 predicted proteins | sample 1anoAmetaG_FD_203633 | JGI IMG/M metagenome (GOLD analysis project Ga0316217, IMG submission 203633) | Freshwater microbial communities from Trout Bog Lake, Wisconsin, USA - 1anoA | ecosystem: Environmental > Aquatic > Freshwater > Lake > Hypolimnion/Profundal zone | place: USA: Wisconsin...
AAAAAAGAGGGGCTCGTCAAGCATCTCGCCATTTCGCAGCATCATTACAATGACATCGGCGGCAACCTGGCCTTTGAGATCCTCAACCATCTCATGGACAATTCACCTTACGAGGCCGCGCAGTTTTTCTACACCTATGGCGACCGGCAGGAGACGCAGGATTTGATCACGCTGGCCAAGCAGAAGGATTTCGGCACCATCGCCATGAAGACGATGGGCGGCGTGGGCCGCGCGGCCACGGACCGGAAATTCAAGGCCCTGCTGGGCGATCCCAAGTTTGCAGGCAGCACCCCGGCGGCGGCGATGGTGAAATGGCTCATGGCCAATCCCAGTCTGACGGCGGCGGTGGTGGCCACGAAAAATTTCGACCAGTTCCTGGAAAACCTCAACGCGGCCAAAACGGGCGCGGTGGGCGCGAATGACCGGCGCACGCTCGATCTGCTGGCGGGCTACAACAAAGGCCTCACCTGCCTGCTGTGTTCGGATTGTGTCACCGCCTGCCCGGAGCACATCGGCATCGCCGACATCCTGCGCTACGAACGCTACGCGCTCGATTACCACGAGCTGGACCGCGCCCGCGCCGAATACCAGGCCCTCACCAAAAACGGCACCGCCTGCATTGCCTGCGGCGACTGCCTGCCGAACTGCCGCGCCGACATCAACATCCTGTCCAAGTTGAAGCAGGTCCATGACTTGCTGGGGTGACGTCACAAATGGGCGGCTGACTCCGCCAAGGTTGATTTGGTTTGGCGACCTGGAATGCCGGTTCGCCAGCATTTTGCCGGCCGGCGGCGCCATGATGGGATTGCAACTGGCGTGAGTTTCTGGTTCGATCTTAATTTACCCGCATGAAATTCTGGTTGTGTCCCGGCTTCTGGCCGGTTTTTGCCGCCGGCTGTTTGCCCTGGCTGGCCACTGCCCAGCCCAACCTGCTGCTGAATCCCGGATTGGAAACAAATTACTACAGCATTTCCACCAATCAAATCGCTTTGGGATGGACGAACAGTGCCCACCTTGGCGCGAGCCTGTGGCTGGCCAGGGAAACCAATAATCCCCATTCCGGCACCAATTGCCAGCGCGTCGTTGTCATGGGACTGGTCGCCACGAACAGTGCGCTGTTTTATCAGCCGTTCACGTTTTCGCCGGGGCGCGTTTATCACGGCAGCGTGTGGCTGCGCGCCGCCACGAATCTGCCGGTGCAATTTTGCCTGCGCAACGCCGACAACAATTTTCAGGCGGCGGCCAGCGCGGTCGTGACCCTCGGCACCAACTGGCAGCAGTTCGGCATCACCGGTGGCTGGCAGAATGGCGCGAACGCCCAGTTCGCCGTGAATTTTCTTGGCAACGGCACCAACTGGATTGATGACGCGAGCCTGACGGATGTCACCTCCAACTATCTCTGCGCGCCGCCACAGAACCCCACGTCCGCCGTGCCGGCGGCTTTTTTCGGGCTGCACATCAACAAACTCACCGCCGCCAATAACTGGCCGCCGTTGCAACAGGGTTTGGTCCGCTTTTGGGACGTGAGCTTGAAGTGGTCGCAGGTCGAGACCAACACCAACACGTTCACCTGGACGCGCTTTGACTCCAGCACCAACGTCGTGCTGACGAATAGTCCCGGCTGCAAGATCATTTACACGTTTGGCGGCACGCCGCTTTGGGCCGCGCTCAATCCCAACGCCACCGACGCCAATGGCGTCACCAATGGCAGCAGTTCCGAGCCGCGCGACCTGAACGACTGGAGCAATTACGTGCAATCCGTGACGGCGCGCTACAAGGGTTCCATCAAATATTACGAGCTTTGGAACGAAACGGATTACAAGGGGTTTTACAGCGGCTCCCTCGCCACGATGGTCGCGATGGCGCAGATCGCGCATGGCGTCATCACCAACACGGACCCGGCCGCGAAAATCCTCGGCCCGAACATTACGCTCGGCGGCCTCAGCTGGCTGGAGCAATTCATCCAGGCCGGCGGTCCGCCGCCGGACATCGTGACGTTCCACAATTATCCCACCAACCGCCCGGAGAGCAGCCTTGGCGAAGTGGCCGGCGTGCGTGATTTGTTGTCGCGCTATCCGGGCTGGAGTTCATTGCCGGTCTGGTGCACCGAAGGCGCGCCCAATGTCGGCGCGAACACTTTGGAAAATCAGGGGATCGTCGCGCGCGCCTACCTGTTCTGGTGGTGGCAGAACATTCCCAACTGGAACTGGTATGCGTGGGAATTGACGAACGTGAACAATTCCTTCCAAGTGCCGTTGAGTCTCAATCCGCCGGGGGAAAATCCGTCGCCCGCCGGCATCGCCTACAGCAACACCGTGAATTGGCTGGTCGGCGCGCAGATGGTCTCGATGAATATTGACTCGAACGGCACCTGGTCGGCTGGTTTGCAGCGGCTCGGTTTCACCAACGCGCACGTGGTGTGGAATCCGGACGTGACGGCTGATTTTTCGATTCCCGCCGGCTGGAAAGTTTTTCAAATGCGTGATCTTTCAAACAACATCACCAGCCTCACCAATGTTGCCACCGTAAAAGCCGGCGTGACTCCGGTGATTCTGGACAGCGTGCCTTCCCTCGTGCTCGGCAATACCGGCGGCCCCAATTTCACACTGCTCTGGCCCGCCCCCGCCACAGGCTTCAATCCGTATCAGACCACCAATCTCGTGCCGGCGAACTGGCAAAAGATCACCAACGTCGCCCCGGGTTCCAATGGCATTGTGCAAGCTGCGGTGACGCGCACCAACGGGAACCGGTTTTTCCGCCTGAGTTCACCGTGAGGTGGCTGGCCTTTTGCCTGCTGGGAGACAAGTCAATGTCATACAGCATCCCGTCTTCATTTGTTGTCTCGCCCTTTTTGCGCTCGCCCTGGTCCAAAAACGGAATGGGCAAAGTTGTCCGTGGGCCACAAGGCTTGAGCCAGGCAGATGCTGTCGCGTCCTGAAATTGTTGATGGAAAATTCCCGCGTTTGCCTTGGTCTTTCTCCCGCGTGCCTGATCAGTAAAGCGCGCTCAAGGCCGTCGCCCGCTTCAAGCTGCCGCCCACGATGTCCGGTCATAAAATGCCCGCGACCGGCCATCTGGAATTTTCGCCTTCAAATCGTTGCGGTATTGTTTCCCGGCGGCCATTGACCGGGTTCAAGCAGCCGGTATAAATGGTGGCAGGTTTAGGGCGGTGACTCCTGACTCGGCTCCCCATCCAAATTGGGCCGATGCGCTTATGGCGCTGCCCTAATCCGCCATTTTTACATTTTGATATGCCCTTAAAGCTCAAAGCCAGCCAAGTTTCCCTGACGGAACATGGCGGGCCGCAACGGTGGCTCCGGGCCATCCCGGCGGCACCAAACCAGATGCCTTCCCCATGAAGAACCGCCTGCCAACCGTATCGCTTGACGAGATTCCCACGCTCGTGGATCACCATCGCAATGGTCGGTTCGTCATCGCCTTCTGCCCCGTCTGCGACCGGATGGCGGAAGCGCCCGATGACGGCCGGGGACGCGAAGGCACGGCGGCCGTCTGCATCGCCGAAATCAAACTCCACATCCGCAAGGCGCACCGGCCCAAATCGCTGCGGGCAAAAGCAACGGACGGTATTCGTCCGTAAAAGTCCGCCCTTTCGACCCGGCCATTGCTGCCGTTGGATTGAAGCCATCCCCGGCAGGTTGATTCTTTTTGCCCTTTTCAGTTCTTGGCCCCGCGCAGAACCCAAAGGTTCCTGCACTGGTTGAAACGGTCTTTTGCCGTTCTGAACCGGTGGCACGGGCTGGGTTAGCGCCCGGCATACCCGTTTTTCGTGTTTTTGGCCTAAAATGCCAAAAAAACAGGTTTTATCGCCTTTTTGACCGGTTTTGGGACTCTCCCACTAAGTTTCATTGTCTGGAAACTTAGTTTCATTGCTCGAGAATTATGTTTCATTGTCGAGAAACTTAGTTTCATAGTCATCGGACAAAGTTTCATAGTCATCGGACGAAGTTTCATAGTCGTAGGACAACGTCCCATGGTCATCGGATGAAGCGGGATGGTCATCGCACTTCATCGGCGGGTAATAGCATCGGGTTTCATGGCCTTAAAACGTAGTCCCGAACCGATTGCAATTTTTCTTCAAATGAACAAAAGGCAGAGCCGGGGAGTTTTGGTTGAATGGCGGTATTCCCGGCGGCAGGTGTCGCGGGAATTATAAACAGACAGATGTCCGGATGGTTCTTGGTTGCTTCCTCTTTTCAGGGAGGAGAGAAAAAACTTATCAAATGTATAAGCCAGAATTGTTATATTCTAATCTAGTTGACAGGTTTCTGAAAAGCGCGTTAATAATAGTTAAACTTTCGATTGGGCTTATTTGGACTGTCGACATTAGGGAAAATATATATGAAAAAAGCCATTCTGGCACTGATATTGGTTCTGGCAACGGCGGTTTCTGTCCATCCACAAAGCGTCGCCCCGCCAAGCGGCCTGGTTTCCTGGTGGGCAGGTGAAGGCACCGCCAATGACATTTATGGCACCAATAATGGGATTACGACCGGTATCACCTACGCTGCCGGTGAAGTGGGGCAGGGGTTTGTGTTCGCCGGTTCCAGTTCCAGTTATGTGAGGATTCCCGCCAGTTCCAGTCTTGATGTTGGCCAAAGCAATGGTTTCACGATTGAGTTGTGGTGCAATCCCGCGACGACTAATGCTTCCAGTCCCGGCGTGATGACTTTGACGGAGTGGAACTCCGGATCAGTCATCGGGAGTGATTTTGAGTTATACAATGGTGGACAAATAGTCTTTGGACTTTTTGATACCGGCAACAATGTCCACGTCATAGCGTCCGCCATGGGGGTGGTGGTGCCCAACATCTGGCAGCATGTGGCCGTAACCTATGATAAAACCGGCGGCCTGCTGGCGCTTTATTATAACGGAGCCGTGCTCACCAATTGGAATGCGGGCATCGTAACGCCGGCCACGGCCATGCCATTATATTTAGGAAAACGGGCGGCGGGGGTTTTTGCCCCGATTCCATATCAGGGGTCAATGGATGAAGTATCGCTTTATAACCGGGCCTTGTCGGGAACGGAAATTCAAGCCATCTACAATGCCGGGACTCTGGGCAAATATCTTCCGCCGGGCATCGCCTTGCAACCGGTCGGTCATACAAACGCAGTTAGCACGACGGTCAGTTTCAGCGTCACTGCTACGGGCACGGCACCGTTGAACTACCAATGGAGCTGCAACAGCACGAACCTCAACGATGCCACCAACGCGACGTTGACGCTGACCAACGTGCAACTCAGTCAGGCGGGCAATTATATTGTGACGGTGTCGAATCCTTATGGTTCAACCAACAGCGCCACGGCCTTATTGGCGATAGTAAACATTCCCGTGATCACCACCTTTAGTCCCGTCGCGGGACGGGTTGGCACGAATGTGACGATTGTCGGCACCAACTTTGACCCGGTGGCTGCGAATAACGTGGTTTATTTTGGGACGGTGAAAGCGGTGGTCAACTCCGCCAGCCCCACGAACTTAAATGTCAGCATTCCGGCCGGGGCAACCTTTGCTCCGGTCGTGGTGACCGTCAACGGATTGACCGCCTACGCCAAAGCCTGCTTTCTGCCGACGTTTGCGGGGGCCGGCATCCTGACCAATTCCTCACTGGCGGCGCCGGTCAATTTGGGAGTTCCGGCCGGCTCGGGTGCTTCGATCGTTGGCGATCTGGACGGCGATGGCAAGCCGGACATATTGACCTTTAACGGAACCAATATTTCGATTTTCAGAAACATCAGCACCACCGGTTCCTTGACCACCGGGTCATTTGCGTCGCAGATAGATTTGCCTGTTAGTGGTGCTGGTGGGGTGCCTGTTTTGGCGGATTTAACGGGGAACGGACGGTTGGACATTATTGTTCCGACGGGGCCTAGTAATAAAGTTTCCATCATTCAAAACTTTTGCTCGCCGGGAACCATCACCTCCAATTCCTTTGGGACGAGAGTGGATATCCCGGTAAATGGCGGGCCGTGCTGGGCGGCCGTGCGGGATTTGGATGGCGATGGCCGGCCGGAAATCGTTACTGTCAATTATAATTCCAACACCGTGTCGGTTTTGCGGAATCTGGGGAGTAGCGGTGGAATCATCACGACCAATTCCTTCGCCGCCCCGGTGAATTTTACCGTCTTTAACCATGGTCATTGCTTGGCCATTGGTGATATAGATGGTGACGGCCTGCCGGATATCGTGTCGGTAAGCTACAACGACAGCAGTGAATACATGTCGGTCTTGCGGAACACCAGCACGGCGGGGAATATATCGTTTGCACCCCGGGTGGATTTCGCTGGTTTGTCGGATGGCAATGACGTGAAGCTATGTGACATTGATGGCGACGGCAAACTGGATGCGATTGTGGCCTTTGGTAACTACGGCTATGCAGTGTCGGTATTTCGGAACACCAGCACGCCGGGCAGCATCACGTACGCGTCGCGGGTGGACTTTGCCATGGGAGGATGGTGCAACGGCGTGGCGCTGGGGGATATGGATGGGGATGGCAAGCCTGATGTGGTGGCGGTGACTCAATCCCCTAGCCATCTGTCACTTTTCAAAAACAACAGCACCCCGGGCAGTTTCACCAGCAGTTCGCTGGCAAGCCGGTTGGATTTTTCATCTGGAACCAACCCCAATGGAGCCTCGGTTGTGGACATGGACGGCGATGGCCGTCCGGATGTTGTTTGTGTCTGCAATAATAGCTCAATAGTATCAGTTTACCAAAACCTTGCGGCATTGGCTACTCCACCGATCATTACCGTGCAGCCGATCAACCAGACGAATGCGGCCGGCACGACGGCCAGTTTCAGCGTCACCGCCACCGGCACGACGCCGATGAGCTACCAGTGGAGTTTCAACGGGACGAACCTCAACAATGCGACGAATGCGACGCTGACGCTGACTAATGTGCAACCGGTTCGGACGGGCAATTATCTGGTGACGGTAACGAATGCTTACGGTTCAACAAATAGTTTGGTGGCTGTCTTAACAGTGTTGACCTATCCGCCGGGCATCACCTTGCAGCCGGTCAGTCAGACGAACAATGCGGGCACGACGGTTATCTTTACTGTGTGGGTCACGGGCACGGCCCCGTTGAGTTGCCAGTGGAACTTCAACGGGACGAACCTTAACAATGCGACGAATACGACGCTGACGCTTACCAATGTGCAACCGGTTCAGGCGGGCAATTACCAACTGACGGTAACGAACGCTTACGGTTCAACCAATAGCACCACGGCTACCTTGACCGTATTAACCTATCCGCCGACCATCACCTTGCAGCCGGTCAGCCAGACGAACGATGCGGGCACGACGGTTAGTTTCACTGTGGCGGCCACGGGCACGGCCCCGTTGGGTTACCTGTGGAGTTTGAATGGCACGAACCTGAATAATGCGACCAACGCGACGCTGACGCTGACGAACGTGCAACCCGGTCAGGCGGGCAATTATGTGGTGATGGTGGCAAATCCTTATGGTTCAACCAATAGCACCACGGCTACCTTGACCGTATTAACCTATCCGCCGACCATCACCTTGCAGCCGGTCGGTCAGACGAATTTGGCTGGGGTGACGGTCAGTTTCAGTGTGGTGGCCACGGGCACGGCACCACTGAGTTACCAGTGGAGTTTAAATGGAACCAACCTCAATAATGCCACCAATACGTCGCTGACGCTCACCAATGCGCAGCCCGGGCAGTCCGGCAATTACCTGGTGACCGTCACTAACATCGCCGGTTCAACGAATAGTGCGGTTGCAATATTGAAAGTTAATCCGCCGGTCAGCATCATTCCGCCCAGCGGACTGGTTTCCTGGTGGCAGGGTGAAGGCAACGCCAACGACAGTTGCGGGATTAACCATGGGGTTGCACAGGGCGTTACCTATGCCAATGGGGAAGTGGGACAGGCGTTCGTGTTCAGCTGGGCGAACAGCTATGTTTCAATCCCGGATTCGCCTTCGTTGCACAATATCACCACAAACATTACTTTTGAACTGTGGATGAAACACAATCACATCTCCAGTGGAGATTGGCAGGGGATTGTCGCCAAGGGCAACGCTTGGTCTTTGATGACGGATTCGGATAACCTGGCCCATTTAAGTATAGGCGGCCTCAGCACGAGTTACGTGGTCAGCACGCGAATCATCGACGACGGCAACTGGCATCATTTTGCAGGGATTTACGATGGGACCAATATTTATATATATGTGGACGGCACGCTAGATGTCAAGCAGCCAGCCACCGGCTCGATTACACAGTCCAGTGATCCGTTGTGCTTCGGGGCGAACTCGCAAGCCTATGTTCCAAGCTGCAGTTGTAATGAACTTGGATACTTCTACACTGGTTCAATTGACGAAGTGAGCCTTTATAACCGCGCCTTGTCTGCAACGGAAATCCAGGCCATCTACAATTCCGGCAGTCTGGGCAAATTTTTTCCGCCGGTAGTCACCACGCAGCCGGTCAGCCAGACGAATGTGCCGGGAACGACGGTCAGTTTCAGTGTGACGGCCACCGGCACGGCACCGTTGAGCTACCAGTGGAGCTTCAACGGAACCAGCCTGACCAATGCGACGAATGCGACGCTGACGCTGACCAATGTGCAGCCCAGTCAATCCGGTAACTATCTGGTGACGGTGGCAAACCCATACGCTTCCACCAACAGTTCCACCGCTGTTTTGATGGTGGGCCTGCCTCCGACCATAACCCAGCAACCGCAGAGCCAGTCGGTATTGAGTTATAATGGGGCTACGTTCACCGTGGCCGCATCGGGGACGGACCCTCTGGATTATCAATGGAGAAAGAATGGCACCAACTTAGTTGATGGTAGCAACATTAGTGGTTCGACGACGACAAGTCTGAATCTGGTTAGCGTAATTCCGAGTGACGCCGGGAACTATGATGTGGTGGTAAGCAATCCCTATGCGACCTCGAACAGTGCGGTGGCGGTGTTGACCGTGCCGCAGACGACAGTGACCATAGTTTCAACCAATGCCATGTCTGGCAGCACAATTGTCGTGCCTGTCATGATGAATGCCTTGGGTATGGAGTATGCCTTTTTTGGCAGTGTAGGTTATGACCCAACCAAACTTACCTTACAGGGTGTTCAATTAGGACAAGCGACAGCGGGCGCCTTTTTGCAGGAGGTGGATACCCAGACAAATATCGGATACGTGGGATTCGCCATCATATTAAACTTCGGCGACACGATACCGGCGGGAACGCAGGAGGTGGCCAACTTGGTTTTCCAAACCCTACCGGTGACGAGCAACACAAACGTCAATCTGACATTTGGAGACACTCCCACCGGACGTCAGATAGTAGATAATAATTTAACGCTATGGCCGACAATTTATCAGAATGGAACCGTCAGTCTGACCCCGGCTGAATATGCCGCCGATGTTTATCCGCGCACCAATGGTGACCATCAACTCAATGGTCAGGACTGGCTGGAGGTCGGGCGCATGGTCGCAAAGATCGACGTCGTCACCAACAGTGATGAAATGTTGCGGGCAGACTGCGCGCCGCGAAATAATCCAGATGGAAAACTGACCGTGGCGGATTGGGTGCAAGCCGGGCGATATGCCCTGGGGCTTGATTCGCTGACTTTGGTGACGACTCCATCGCCAAAATCCTTAACTCATTTGACACCGAAGACTGGAATTGCCGTAACCCGGACTTTGCAGATTGGCAATGTGTCTGCCCTGCGCGGACAGACGGTGAAAGTTCCGGTGCAGTTGATATCCACTGCTGATGAAAATGCCGTTGGCATGACGGTTAGATACAATACGAACCAATTGAAACTGATCGGCGTCGCGCTTGGGTCAGCAACCACAAGTGGGCGACTAAATGTTAATTCAAATCAATTAACCGGCGGAGTGGGGGTGGCTTTGTCATTGTCGCCCGGGACGGCATTATTGCCGGGGACAAACGAGATAGTGGTGTTAAATTTCATGACGAGATCGAATGCCAGCGGCGCCTCACCGTTGACGCTGGATGATAGTGTTGTGACCGTGGAAGTGGCGGATAAGACGGCCAATGTGTTGACGGCAAATTGTGTGAACGGCGCCGTGGTGCTGCCCTTGCAGCCAATCATGGTTAACACTCCGGCCGGCGCGAATTTGCAGCTGACGTGGCCGGTGGCCACCGGAAACTTCCAGGTGCAAGTGGCTAGCAATCTGTTGGGGCCTTGGACGACAATGTTGTTCCCCATGGTTACCAATGGCGGAAACGTGACCGCAACGGTGCCTCCACCAGGCGGTGTGCAACAGTATTTTTACCGGCTGACCGGACAATAGCCCGCGTCATTCAAGGAACCGGTGGACGGCTCTGAGGATGGCTCGTCCCCGGCGTCCCGGCGGCGGCGCTGAATTTTGACAGCGCCCGGTTGGCTTTCAACCACGCCTCGTTGACCGTGGCCAGCCGGGGCAGCAGCCCTTCTACTTGGCGGAACAGGGTTTCCAAGACGGCGTGCTTCACCTCTAAAAAATTGATATTGGTAATCATTCAAAATCCTTCCAGTCAAAAAAAATGGGCTATCAAGCGGCAGTTTTTCGCCGCCCCGGTCAGCTTGGTGAAACCGATGGACAGGGCCGGACGTCCGGACGAACATGCTTTTGCTGGACGCCGCCGGTGGTTTGCGGTCAAGGCTGGCGGCCAGAACACAAACGACATGACATCATCGCAAGCCAAGCCTGAATGAGACCAATTGCCAAAGTCATCCTGCTGGCCGCCATCCTGAATCTGTCGCTGGCAGCGCGCCTGCTGGCGGGCCCGCCATTTCTGACCGACGACCCGGAGCCGGTGGCTTGCCAGCATGGGGAGGCGTATGTTTTTGCCAATGGCGACCATGCCGGCGGCGGTTACGTCATCAACGGCCCGGCCTTGGAAATGAATTATGGCATGTTGCCGGACACGCAACTGCATTTGATCGTGCCGCTGGCCAGCGTGGGCGGCAACGGCCTGGCCGCCGCGACCGGTTTGGGCGATGTCGAGGCGGGCGTGAAATACCGTTTCCTGCACGAAACGAACGGCTGGCCGCAAATTGGAATTTTTCCGATGGTTGAACTGCCGGCGGGCGATTCGGCCCGGGGCCTGGGCAATGGCCGGGCGTGGTTCCGGCTGCCCTTGTGGCTGCAAAAAAGTTTCGGGCCGTGGACAATCGATGGCGGCGGCGGCGCGGCCTTGAATTCCGCGTCCGGCCAGCGGGATTATCCGTTTGCCGGCTGGCTGGTGCAGCGTGATTTTGGATCGCGCCTCACTCTCGGCGGGGAACTTTATGGACAAGGCCGGGACACGGATCATGACCACGGCTATGCCGTCTGCAATCTGGGCGGCGGCTGCAAAATGAATGAGCATTTCACCCTGCTCTTCAGCGCCGGCCATTCCATTGCCGGAGACCGGCATCTGCTCTGGTATTTCGGGCTTTACTGGACGTGGTGAACGGCCCCTGTCCATCCGTCAATTTTGACGACGGCATGCCGCTTTGATCCTTGGCCGGGCGAAAAGATTTTTGGCGCGGAAATATCCGCTGTTCCCCGCCCGCCGCGCCGGATTGCGGAGCATGAAACCCGCCGTCTTGCTTCGCTATCATCCCAATCCTAAACTTGATCGGTTCAAAATACTGAACGCGATGATCCCTGCCTGCTGTCGGTTTGGATCAATGATTCCAGCCGCCATGTCCGCCGCCGTGCCATCCGCCGTAACCGCCGTGCCATCCGCCGTAACCGCCATGCCAGCCCCAGCCAAACCCGATTGACACCGCCGGATATGGGTAAACATAGCCATAGGCTGGATAATAATAAGGGTCGGCATAATAGTAGGTCGTCACCGGCGCCGGTTGCACATACGTCACCGTGGGTGCCACGGTGGCTGTCGAACCGTTGGCCGTGGTGATGGTGGTTCCCGCCGGTTGCGGGGCCGCCGCCACGCCGGGCTTGGGCTGGTTCAACATCGCGGTGATCACGGCTTCGGAAACACCCTGTTGCCGCAGGTAAATGATCTGGTCCGCCGTCAAGCCGTAGCTGGTCCCGGAATTTCTGATGAACGTAATGATTGTTTCATCGCTCACTTTGGCCTGCGCCAGTTGCAGGACTTGCGGAACGCCATAGGCCAGTGGCGGGGGGGAAACGGCCGGTGCCGGGGTTGCCATGCCAGCCGCCGGCTGTGCCAGCGCCGTTGAGCCCGACCAGACCAGTCCGCTGACGGCCAAGACCGCCGCCGTTTTAATCATGTAATTTGTCTTCATAAAATGCCTCATGCTTTGGTTGTTAAAGCCGATGTCTTAACTTCGGTTGAGTCGCCGCCGGCGTCAACCTGTTTCATAATATCCGACAAGATACCAGGTGTTGCGATTCAATAAAAGTTTATCTCCCGTCGCGCCGGAGGGGGAATGTCAAATTGACGCCCGCAAATTGTTTTCGCCAAGCCGCCGGCAGAGGCAACGATCGGTAAATAGACGAACCCGATGCAACGGCTTTTAACTGTTTGGAGTGGTCAAAAACTGGCGTTTAGTTGACAAAACAAGGGGAGTCATTTGCCATAAGTTGCCCAAAATTGAAAATATGAATAAATTTCGATGGCTGATGACACTGGGATTTATGCTGGCGGCAACGGCCGCGCTGGCCGGGCTTAAAAACGGCGACTGTCTTGACTGCCACGGCGACAACACGCTCTTTAAGACCAACGCCGCCGGCAAGGCGGTTTCCCTGTTCGTGGACGCGGCCAAATTGAAATTGTCTGCGCACGGAACCAATGCTTGCATCAGTTGCCACGCCGGTCTCACGGCCAAGCATCCCGATGACAACAAGCCGGCGGGGCAGGTGACTTGTGCGCAGTGCCATGCGCGGCAGACGGAGAGCTACAACGCCAGCGTCCACGGCTTGGCGCTGAAGGCGGGCCACTACGACGCGGCGACGTGCAAGGACTGCCATGATTCGCACACGATCATTTCAGACCGCTCGCCGACCTCGCCGATCTACCGCACGCGGCAGGCGGCGACCTGCGGCCAGTGCCACGACAAGGAGGCGCGCGACTGGCTGGCCAGCGCGCATGGCCAGGCGGTGGAGGGCGGTTCGCTGGACGCGCCGACCTGCACGGGCTGCCATAACGACCACCAGATTCGCGCGCTGAAAGGCACCTCGGCCCGGACGATTTCCGAGGATGTCTGCGCGCCCTGCCACGCTTCCGGGCGCATGAACACCAAATATGACCTGCCCGGCGACCGCGTTAAAACTTTTCTGCAAAGCTACCACGGCCTCGCAGAACAGCGACGCGCTGGTGGCGAGCTGCGCGGACTGCCACGGTTATCACCGCGTGCTGCCGTCGGCGGACACAAATTCGCCGATCAACAAAATTCATCTCGTCGAGACGTGCCGCAAATGTCACGCGCAGGCGAACGCGGAATTTTCACTGGGCAAAATCCACGTCGCGCCGGACGGCCAGGCGGGCGGGACGGATTTCGGCAGCCGGCTGAACAACTGGGTGCGGCGGGTTTATCTGTTCCTCATTTTCGCCACGATTGGCGGCATGTTTGTCCACAACGGCATCATCTTCGTGAAAAAAGTCGCCGCCCGCCTGCGCCACGAGGAACGGCCGGTGGTGCGGATGTCCAACTCGCAGCGGTGGCAGCATTTCGTGCTGGCGACGAGCTTCATTGCGCTGGCGGTGACGGGCTTTGCGCTGAAATTCCCCGATTCGTGGCTGGCAAGAATTCTCGGCTCCAACGAGCCGTTCCGCCGGTGGACGCACCGCATCGCGGGCCTCATCCTGATGGTGGTGGGCGTTTATCATCTGGTTTATCTGCTGGCCACGCGCGACGGGCGCAAGCTGGTGGCAGATTTGTTCCCGGTGAAAAAGGACGCCGCCGATGTCTGGCAGGTGGTGCGGTATCTGTGCGGCTGGTCGAAAGACCGTCCGAAAATCGGCCGGTTCGGCTACGCGGAAAAAATGGAATACTGGGCGGTGGTCTGGGGCACGATCATCATGGGGGCGACGGGGCTGGTCATCTGGTTCAAGATTGACGTGACCCATCATCTGCCGCGCTGGGTGGTGGCCGTGGCCACCACCATCCATTATTATGAGGCGGTGCTGGCGTGCCTGGCGATCATTGTCTGGCATTTCTACCACGTCATGTTTGATCCGGACGTTTATCCCATCAACACCGCCTGCCTTGACGGGCGGATCTCCGAGGAATTCCAAGCGCACGAACACCCGCTGGAACGGCCGGAGGACGAGTCGCGCCGCATCCCGCCGGGCGAAGACCAGTCTGGTAAGGAAATCTAATTAATAGTTGAAGCGTGAATTAAAAGAGTTCTTGAGCCAAATGTTGCTTGAAAAAAGACAAAAAACGGTGAGCTTGTTTCCGCGCCTGAACTAAAGTTTCCTTTAGAACGCCGCCGTCAGGGCGGAATCTGTCATGAAAATCTTTGTCGCCGGATTGAGCTATAAGACCACGCCCGTCGAGGTGCGTGAGCGGCTCGCTGTCCAGCGCTCGCGGCTCCAGTGCGCCGGCTGCCGGCTCAAGCTCCGTGGCGGGCTTGACGAAGTGGTGCTGCTCTCGACCTGCAACCGCGTGGAGATTTACGGCGTGTCGCCGTGGATTCACGGCCGCGTCCAGCAGCTCTTTCAGGAACTCACCGGCAGCGATTTTGATTTCACCCCGCATCTCTACGTTCAGGAAGGCGCGGCGGCGGTGCGGCATCTTTTTGCCGTTGCCAGCGGTTTGGATTCCCTCGTCATCGGCGAGACGGAAATCACCGGCCAGGTCAAGGCCGCGTATCAAATGGCGAAGGACGCCGGGCTGGTCGGCAAAAAAATGAACCGACTTTTCCAGACTGCGCTGTCGGTGGCCAAGGCTGTCCGCACGAACACGGACATCGGGCGCGGCGCGACTTCGGTCGGCAGCGTGGCGGTGGAGCTGGCGGAGAAAATTTTTGGTTCGGATCTCGGCGACAAGACCGTGATGATTTTGGGCGCGGGCAAGATGGGCGAGGCCTGCGTGAAGCACCTGGCCAAGCGTGGCGCGAAAACCGTGCTAGTGGCCAACCGCTCCGTGGAGCGCGCGGAAAAGTTGGCGGCGGAATTTGGCGGCCGGGCGGTGCGCCTCGAGGATTCGGCGGCGGCGTTGGTCGAGGCGGACATTTTGGTCAGTTCGACCGGCAGCCCGGACCTGGTTTTGAAACGGGCGGACGTGGAAAATATTTTGCCGGCGCGGTGGAACCGCCCGCTGGTGCTGGTGGACATTGCGGTGCCGCGGGACATTGACCCGGCGGTGCAGGAGCTTGCGAACGTTTTTCTTTACAACATTGACGACTTGGAGGCGGTTGTCCGCGAGAACACCAAGAACCGCGAGCAGGAACTCGCGTTTTGCCGGCAGATCATCGCCAAACACACGGCGGAACTGATGGCGCGATTTGACGCGCCGCGTCCCCAAGTCGCGGCGGAAGCCGGCCCGGGCCGCTGGAATATGGAACCGGCGGCTGGCCGGGCTTGAAGCCACCAGAGCGACATGAAACCTAAACCAATTTTGACAGCGGATGCGGAGCGGCCGGTTGGCCGTTGGTCGCGTCGGCTGTTGGAAACGCGGCATTCAGCTGATGCCGTGCCAGCCTGCATGCGGTGCTGATATCCGCCGTGTGCCATTGAATCGAACCGTCAGAACAAACAACACAACAACGCGCGTAAATTAAAATGAAAACACTCAACCTCCTCACTCTAACCGTGGCCACTGGCGCCCTGCTGGCCTTCACTGCCAAGGCGGGCATTGTCCCTGGCATCGTCGGCTCCAAACATGATTTCTCGCAATACCAGTTTAATAACAACCCGGCGGATCCGAACACCGTTTGCGGTGTGTGCCACACCCCGCACCATGCCGATCCGAACAGCGGACCGTTGTGGGGCCATCAGAGCATCTCGACGGCAGGCTGGACAATGTATGCCGCCACCATCGGACAAGGAGCTGCCAGCTCACCAGGTGCCAACGTTAAATATGGGACGGTGACCGCTCCCAATCCCAGTTCACTGGCGTGCTTGAGCTGCCATGATGGCTCGGTGGCGATAAATGCCTATGGCTCTCCGGCTAATAATACCGTGAATGCGTCCATCTTCGTGAGCGGCAATGCTGCCATTTCTGCGGATCAAAGCCTGACCAAAAACTTGAGCCATTCGCACCCGATCTCTTTCCATTATCAAGACGTTGTTGGCACTGGATCTGGCAAAGATCAGTGGATTTATGACCAGAGCAGTCCCGTGCTGGTGCCGACGGCGAATTCTTCCACCTTCACCCCTGGTCCGGATATGACCATCAAGGGATTTCTGCTGGACGGCCAGGGCAATCTCGAATGCAGCTCCTGCCATGACGTGCATGCCCAGCAGGGTTCTGCTTATGACCCGGTCCTGAATCCGAAGCTGGTCAAGATCAACGGCACGGCCGCCAATACCGTCAACGGCGCCCAAACCGGCAGCTTGCTCTGTCGTAGCTGCCACAATAAGTAACCAATGGTTTCAATTGTTTATGCATTTTCCTCCGGCCTGCGTTGCCGGCTAGAAGGGGCGGCAGGTCGGAGGGGATTTTTAACAATTGTTCAAAAATCTTAAAATATGAAAAAAAATTACTTAAGGCCCATGCGCCACGCGTTCGCCCTGTTGACGGCCGGCCTGGTTTTTGGCGGTCTGGCCACGGCCTCCGCGCAGAATTCCACGATTTTTCCGACGAATGTCTATTACATGAAGCAGAGCTTTCCGGCGACCAATACCGCCCCGTATAGCACGGGCGGGGGCGTGCCGGCTCAAGCGTTGATGACCCTGACCAATGTCACCGGGACCACCTGCTCTTTTTCTTGGTATGGCATGAGGGGATGGTCCACGATTCAGGGAACGACAAATCTGGCGATAGCGATGACCAATCGGTTGTTTTGGGTCAACCTCACCAATGTGGCGGCAACAAATTATGCGTCAACGGCCACGGTTCAGATTCCCGGCTCATGGCCAGCGGCGAATTTTCAGCTGAGCCAGAATAATTCGTATGTGGGCCAAGCGAACTGCGCCGGTTGCCATGCCGACAAGTATAACGGCTGGACCAA
>Ga0316217_10003708_pt1 | contig 17081 bp, 13 predicted proteins | sample 1anoAmetaG_FD_203633 | JGI IMG/M metagenome (GOLD analysis project Ga0316217, IMG submission 203633) | Freshwater microbial communities from Trout Bog Lake, Wisconsin, USA - 1anoA | ecosystem: Environmental > Aquatic > Freshwater > Lake > Hypolimnion/Profundal zone | place: USA: Wisconsin...
TGCTCTACGTCCCGCTCTATGAAAACTCCCGCGAGTTGCACAAAGCGATGCCCACCGGCGTGAAATATGCGCCGGATGGCCAGCATCCCAACTTGATCGGCCAGTGGATTATCGCGCAAACGCTTTTGCAATCGCTGGATTTCCCGTTCCTGATTGACCCGTACAACATTACGCTTCCCGCGCGGCAGGCAACCGCCGATCAATCCGATACACTGACCGGGAAGAAGTTCCGCCTCACCGTGGCCACGCCGCTGGATGTGCTGCTGACCGGTGCTGATTTGCCCAAGCCGCCGGCCGTTGCGACTACTCAGCCGGTTACGGCCGCTGAGGATGTTACGACACCTGGCGTTTACCATCTGGTTCCCCCGCGCCCGTCCGAGGCCGAATTGGCGCGCTGCCGCCTGCTGGAAAAAGAGTTGGACGTGCCCGTGCTGGATATTTCCGAAACGCGAACTTTTTCCGAACCGGGCACGGCCAAAACCCTCCCCTACCGTTTATTCAAGCCAACCAACTGGGATCACGCCAAACATTACCCGCTGGTTTTGTATTTGCATCACGCGGGCATTTCCGGCCGCGATAATGCCAAGCAAGTGGTTCATGCCAGCGGCATCGGCCTGTTCATGCTCCCCGAGCATCAGGCGCAATACCCGTGTTTTGTGGTCGCGCCGCAAACGCCGACCAAATGGGCGGAAATGGATTGGAATGCTCCCACCAGCACACGGCGGCCGCAGCCTAATGACTCCATGCGCATGGCCCTGGAGATTGTCGATGCCGTCGTCAAAGAGTTCGCCATCGATCCCGCACGCATCTACGTCACCGGAACCTCGATGGGATGTTTCGGCACATGGGAAGCCGTCTCCCGCCGGCCGCATTTCTTCGCCGCCGTCGTCGCCAGCAGCGGCGGGTATGACGAACAAGCCGCCCCGTTGTTTCTTGACACCCCCATTTGGGCCTTCCATGGCAACGATGACGAAATCATCAACGTCAACCGCACCCGGCACATGGTCGATGCCATCCGCCAGGCCGGTGGCAAAATTCGCTACTGGGAACTCCCCGGCGTGCCGCACGAGATCGCCCGGGATTTGGTGTATAGTAATCCTGAAGTGCTGACGTGGATGTTTGCCCAGCACCGATAGAGATTCGCATGGAAGAATCGGAGCCTACCAATCCGCCCAACTCAACGCCGCCGATTTTCGCCTACGCCACACCGGCGCTGGAAGAAATGGTGGTCATCGCCCGGTATCCCAACGAGCAGGCCGCCGCCATGGCGGTAAACGCCCTTGAAGAAGCGGGCATTCGCGTGAAGGTGCTTGGCGCCAATACGGCAAGCCTTGGCATCTACCAGACCTTTGCCAATGTTGAATTGAACGTGTGGCCCGGGGACGTCAAAAATGCGCGGCGGATTTTAAGTGGTGTCGAAGAAGAATTTCTGGAGCCGGACGATGCACCCGAAACCGAATCAACCCCGGCTGAAATTCCGATCGGCACGGTAGAAGCCGGCGAACAGGCCGCCGCCAAACCCGCCCAGGTGCTTGTCCCGCTCAACGCCTTTACGCTGTTGCGCGAACTGCGCGACGCGCAAGTGGTTCTGGCCTCGGCGCGTGTGCCATCGTACTCGCCCAAACTCATTCATCGTGGTGATCGCCCGCCGGGTGTTGGCAAACGCTTCATCCTGCGCGTGGCCGAAGCCGATCTGGCGCGGGCGCGATCCATTTTGAAGGAAAAGCAAACTGAAGACCGCGACGATCCCCGTTGCCCCAAGTGTGCCTCATGGAATGTGCTGCCGGCCACGCATTTCTGGAAAGAGCTGCTGGGCGGGCTTGGCCTGCTGCCCAATCGGCCCAAGCAACTCGAATGCCGCACCTGCCATTTCCAGGCGGAAGCGGAAGAATTCAAAAGCGGAAAGCCGTAAGCCGCTTCTCCTCCTCCTGTACTCCGCGGGAGGAACGAGGCGGGGGCTTATTCTGTAATTTCAAATCTCAAATTGCAGATGCCCCCCACCCCAACCCTCCCCCGGAGTACCATGGGAGGCGGCAAAAGAGAAGTTAGGCCTGAACAATATGATCGTCCCCGCCGGGCATGTTCCGCATCACCCCGCGGGTATCGACAATCAGCCTGGCATGTCTGGCGATAAACGCCCAATCATACGCGCTATGGTGCGTGGCGATCAGCACGCAATCATAGTTCGCCAGCATTTCAGCACTCAGCGGCACGCTTTGCATTTGCAGGTTGTGATGCCGCATTTTGTGCGTGGCGGGGACGTGCGGATCGTTGTAATCGACCGCCGCGCCCACATCCTGCATTTGCTCGATCAACTCAAAACTGGGGCTTTCGCGCACGTCGTCCACGTTGGGTTTGTAGGCCAAGCCAAGCACTAAGATGCGCGCGCCTTTGATCGCCTTGCCGCGCTGGTTTAATGCCAGCACCACGCGGTCCACCACGTAATGCGGCATGGCGCGGTTCACTTCGCCGGCCAGTTCGATGAATTTCGTGGGCATGCCCACTTCGCGGGCTTTCCAGGTCAGGTAATAGGGATCGATGGGAATGCAATGCCCGCCCAGGCCGGGGCCGGGGTAGAACGGCTGGAAGCCGAACGGCTTGGTGGCGGCGGCGGCGATCACTTCCCACACATCGATGCCCATGGCCGACAACACCATCTTCATTTCGTTGACCAGCGCGATGTTCACCGCGCGGTAGATGTTTTCCAGCAGCTTGGCGGATTCGGCCACCTCGGCCGACGAAACGGGAACCACTTGCTTGATGGCCTTGCGATATAGGGCGGTAGCCAGTTCGCCGGAGACGGCATCGATGCCGCCGACCAGCTTGGGGATGGTTTGCGTGTTGAAATCGCTGCGGCCGGGGTCTTCGCGCTCGGGGGAATAGGCGAGATAAAAATCCACGCCGCATTTGAGGCCGCGGGCTTGCAGGCGCGGCAAAACCACTTCGCGCGTGGTGCGGGGATAAGTGGTGGATTCCAGCACCACCAGTTGTCCGGGCCGTAGCGTGGCGGCGATATCGTCGGCGGTTTTTTCGACGAAACTCAGATCAGGCTCCAGATGTTTCCCCAGCGGCGTGGGGACGCAACTAATAATCGCATCGGCTTCGACCAGCCGGGAAAAATCAGTCGTGGCATCAAATCGCCCGCTGGCCACCAGATCGGCCGCTAGATTAGTGCCCAAGTGTTCGAGATAATTTTCTCCGCGATGCAGCGTGCCAATCTTGGCGGGATCGACATCGAAGCCGATCACGCGCAGGCCGGCGCGGTTGAAAACGGCCAATAGCGGCAGACCGACATAGCCAAGGCCGACGACGGCGACAATGGCGGTCGAATCGTTGATTTTGTCAAGAAGACTCATACGCCATCCTCAGCCCCGCATGTACATGCGGGGCTACGACTGACACGCGCACACCAAATTCCGGTCGCCATACGGATTATCAATCCGGCCCACACTCGGCCAGAATTTATACTGCTTCGTCCACACGGTCGGATACGCCGCCTGTTGCCGGCTATATCTATGATTCCAACTGTCGCTGCACACCGCCGCAGCCGTGTGCGGAGCGTGTTTCAACGCATTATCCGCGCGATCCGACCGGCCTTGCTCAATATCGGTAATCTCCTGGCGGATGGCGATCATCGCTTCGCACAGGCGATCCAGCTCGGCTTTGGATTCGCTTTCGGTCGGCTCGATCATGAGCGTGCCGGGTTCGGGCCAGCTCATGGTCGGGGCGTGAAAGCCGTAATCCATCAGGCGCTTGGCAATATCATCAACCTTGACGCCGGCGGAAGTTTCAAACGGGCGGCAATCGAGAATGAATTCGTGGGCGCAGCGGCCCTGCGCGCCCTTGAAGAAAATCGGATAGTACGGCTCCAGCCTCTTGGCCATGTAGTTGGCATTGAGAATCGCCACCTGCGACGCGCGGGTAAGGCCCTGGCCGCCCATGAGCGCGATGTAGACATAGCTGATCGGCAGGATGCTGGCGCTGCCATACGGCGCGGCCGATACGGGAGCGCTCGCCGCTTTGCCGCCCAAGCCGGTCACCGGATGGCCGGGCAAGAACGGCACTAATTTCGCCGCCACGCCAATCGGCGCCATGCCCGGCCCGCCGCCGCCGTGGGGAATGCAAAAAGTCTTGTGCAAGTTCAGATGGCACACATCCGCGCCGATATCGCCGGGCCGGCACAGGCCGACCATGGCGTTCATGTTGGCCCCGTCCATGTAAACCAAGCCGCCATGTGCGTGAACGATTTGGCACATTTCGCGCACGCCGGCTTCAAAGACACCATGCGTGGACGGATAGGTAATCATCATCGCCCCCAGCCGCTCGCGGTGCTGCAGGGTTTTGAGTTTCAAATCGGCGATGTCGATATTGCCGCGATGGTCGCAGGCCACCGGCACCACTTTGAAACCGGCCACCACCGCGCTGGCGGGGTTGGTGCCGTGCGCGGAAGTGGGAATCAGGCAGATATCGCGCTGGGTTTGCCCGGCGTGTTCGTGGCAGGCGCGGATGGTCAGCAGACCGGCATACTCGCCCTGCGAGCCGGCGTTGGGTTGCAGGGAAACCGCGGCAAAGCCGGTAATTTCGGCCAGCCAAGTTTCCAACTGGGCGAACATCTGCTGATAGCCGCGCGACTGATCGGCCGGGGCAAACGGATGCAAGCGGGCAAACTGCGGCCAGGTGATCGGCAGCATTTCACTGGTGCCGTTGAGCTTCATCGTGCAGGAACCGAGAGGGATCATCGATTGCGCCAGCGATAAATCCCGGCCCATCAGCCGGAAGATGTAACGCAGAATTTCGGTTTCGCTGTGGTAAGTGTTGAAGACGGGATGCGTGAGATAGGTGCTGGTGCGCGCCAGTGCCAGCGCAATCGGCGGATTGCCTTCGGCCAATTCTTCCACGTTGATGCGCGCCGTGGCCCCGCCGGCGAAAGCCTGGATGAGATTTTCCACGTCGGCCACGCTGGTGGTTTCGTCGAGACTGATGCCCAGCGAGCCCTCGCCAAAATCGCGGAGGTTATAGCCAGCGGATTGGGCCGCTTGCAAAATGGCCGCGAAGGGCAAGCCACGCGGGCGGATGCGGAGGGTATCGAAAACTTCGTGCTGGCTGACTTCATGGCCGAAGCGACGGATGCCGGTGGCCAATGCCAAAGTCAGCGCCCGCACGCGCTGGGCGATGCGCCGCAAGCCGGCCGGGCCGTGGTACACCGCGTACATGCTGGCGATTACCGCCAGCAGCACTTGCGCGGTGCAGATATTGCTCGTGGCTTTATCGCGGCGAATGTGCTGCTCGCGCGTCTGAATCGCCAGACGGATGGCCGGGTTGCCGGCGGCGTCTTTGGAGACGCCGACAATTCTGCCGGGCATTTTGCGGGTGAAACGTTCCTGCGTGGCCAGGTAAGCGGCATGAGGTCCGCCGAAACCCATCGGCACGCCGAAACGCTGGGCCGAGCCAACCGCGATATCCGCGCCCATTTCGCCGGGGGATTTCAGCAACGTCAGCGCCAGCAAATCCGCCGCCACCACCGCCACCGCGCCGGCGGCGTGAGCCTTGGCAATCACCTCGGTGTAATCGACCACCCGGCCATCGGTGGCGGGATACTGCAACAGAATGCCGCACAAGTTCGGCGTGGCCGCGTCAGACTTTTCCACCTCCCCCACCACGCATTCGATCCCCAGCCATTTGGCCCGGCCCTTCACCACCGCGATGGTTTGCGGATGGCAATCGGCGGCGACGAAAAATACCGCCTGCGGTTTTTCCGCGATCGATCGCGCCATGCTCATGGCTTCGGCGGCGGCGGTGCCTTCGTCCAGCAGCGAGGCGTTGGCCAGCGGCAAGCCGGTCAAATCGGCAATCATCGTCTGGAAATTCAGCAGCGCTTCCAGCCGGCCCTGGGCAATCTCCGCCTGGTACGGCGTGTACTGCGTGTACCAGCCGGGGTTTTCCAGGATGTTCCGCAAAATCACCGGCGGAGTGATGGTGTCGTAATAGCCCATGCCGATGCACGAACGCAGAATGTGATTCTTCCCGGCGATTTGGGCCAGTTCTTCCAGCAATTCATGTTCGCCGCGCGGCGGGCCGATGTTGATCGGCTGCTGGATGCGGATATCCACCGGAATCGTTTGCGCAATTAAATCTTCCAACGATTCCACGCCAAGCGTGCGCAGCATATCGCGCACGTCGTCCTCGCTGGGGCCAATGTGCCGGCGGATAAACGTGTCGGATGGTTGGAGCAGATCAATCATGCCCGGTGGCTTTCAGATAATCGGCCGCCGAAAGCAGCGCATTGAACTCGGCCAGATCGGCAACTTTCACCTTGATCATCCAACCCGCGTTATACGGATCGCTGTTGACCAGCCCGGGATTGTTGTTCAGGTCCGCGTTCACTTCCATCACGGTGCCGGAAACACCAATGTACAAATCGCTGGTGGCTTTGACCGATTCGATTTCGCCCCAGGCGGCATTGGCCGACACTTTGGCCCCCACCGCCGGCAGTTTCACGTAGGTGACATCGGTCAATTCATCGGTGGCGATTTGCGTGATGCCGACGGTGACCACTGCGCCTTCGGCTTTGTGCCACTCGTGCGACTTGAGATAACGACGATCTTCAGGAACCGGCATGAAAAACACCTCATCAAAATCAACCAGGTTGAACGCGACGACAAAACGGCATGTTAACGACTTTAGCGGGAATGATTGAACCCTTGAAATCAATGGAAAGTTCCGTGCCTTCCACCGCGTGATCGGCGTCCACATACGCCATGGCAATGCTCTTTTGCAGCGTGGGCGCGAATGTGCCGCTGGTTACCTGCCCCACCACAGCGTTGCCCGCCAGCACCGGCATTGCCTGCCGAGCTATACGCCGCTCAGCTAATTCCAACCCCACCAGCTTGTGGCTCGGGCCGCGCTGAGCAATAGCCCGCAGCGGTTCGGCACCGATGAATTCCTTGCTTAAATCCACCGCCCATTGCAGACCAGCCGAAAGCGGATCGGTAGTTTCATTCAACTCGTGCCCATACAACGGCATGGACGCTTCCAGCCGCAGGGTATCGCGTGCCCCCAAACCGGCCGGTTTGATGATCGAATCCGATTCCAGCATTCGTTTGGCCAGGCTCTTTAGCATCCGATCCACCATCCCGGCTGAGAAAATCAGCTCGACGCCATCCTCGCCGGTGTAGCCGCTGCGAAACACGCTGATGCGCGACATCATGTAGATGCCGGTTTCAAAGCCGTAACGCTTCAGCTCACGGACTTCCACCGGCAGCACGTCGGCCAGTTCGTCGATCACCTTCGGCCCCTGGATGGCCACCATGGCGGTGGTCTGGGTTTGATCGGCAATCTGGGCGTCGATGCTTTTTTCATCGCGCACGGCGGTAAACTGCTTCACCACCGCCGCGCGATTCGAGGCATTACACACCACCAGCCAGTTTTTTACATCTTTACTGACGATCACATCATCGATCACCCCACCGGCGGGATTGCAAACCAGGCTATATCGGCTCTGCCCGATGCGCTGCTGGGCGACATTGCGCGTCAGCACCAAATTAAGCAGGGGCACGGCATCCTTGCCGGTGATATGCAGTCGGCCCATGTGCGAAACATCAAACAGCGATCCGGCTTGGCGCGTGTGATGGTGTTCTTCGACAATGCCGCGATACAGCAGCGGCATTTCCCACCCGGCGAACGGCACCATCTTGGCGCCAGCGGCGACGTGAAAATCGTAAAAGGGCGTTCGCAAGAGCATGGCTCAATCCGCATTAGCCCCGGCCGCTGACCGGGTTGTTTATCGTGCCACCGCCGGGTCGCCTGTTTCCGCCCGCTGAATTTGCATACTGCGGGCAGTGTATTCCATCAGTTCGATGGCGTTGCCATCCGGATCACTGAGCCACGCCTGATTGGACCCATCCATGCCGGTGGTAATCGGGGTGACTTTCACGCCGCCAAGGGCAAGCTTGGCGGTGAAATCGGCCAGGCCGGTGACTTCCAGGCAGAAATGGGCGTAGCGATTGCCGGCGGTAATCGGCGTCGGTTCACCGCCCCATTTCTTGTGTTTCAGCACGCGATCAAAAACTTCGACGAAACTGGAATCGCCGCAATCCACATAAAAGCCGAATTCCTGATTGTCGGCGGTTTTGAAAACGAACTTGATCGGTAAGCCAAGCTTCTCGCAGTAAAACTGCTTCATCTCCTGCAAACGATCAGTATTGAAACACAAGTGAGCAACGCGGCGAATCATGGGTGAATATCCTTTCCAATAACGCGGTTCATCATAATCGAACCATCCTGCGGACGCACTGAAGTGCGGCTGCCGGAAAACGCGGCGCATCATATTGCATTTGGGCCGGTAACGCATACATTCTGCACCATATGAATAGCGCCATGCTTGCCGATCAGGTTACTTCGCCCGTGGCGGGTTGGACGCCGGTGGTTTTGCTGATGTTGATCGGCGTCGGTTTTGCCGCCGGGAATGTCGCCTTGTCGTTATTCCTGGGGCCTAAACGCACTGGGCCGGGCAAGGAAATGACTTACGAAAGCGGCATGGTTCCCGTCGGTGATGCCCGGCGGCGGTTTAACGTGCGCTATTACATCGTCGCCATGATCTTCCTGGTGTTCGATGTCGAAATTGTTTTCCTTTATCCCTGGGCCAGCATTTTTGCCAAACACCTCAAGGAAGGTGATCGGCCGGCGGGCACGCTGCTGCTGCTCGAAATGATCGTGTTCGTGGCAATCCTGCTGGTGGCTTACGTTTACGCTTGGGGCAAGGGCGTCTTCCGTTGGGATTGATTTGCACTTTGCCAAAGCTTCGCATGTGCAAGCGCCCATTCTATGCCGCCCGGCCGATCTTCTGGATCACGCTGCTGGCGGAGATTCTGCGCCTGCTGCTGATTCAATCACCGGATATCTGGGGCGATGAGGCGTACACCTACGCCCGGGTCAGCGGCACCTATCGCCAGTTGATTCTGGCATTGCGCGAAACCGTGTTTGCCCCGCTGCATTATCAGGCCATGTGGGTGATCGGCCATTATTTCTGGCTCACCCCGCCGGTGCTGCGGATGCTCGCTATCATCAGTGGCATCCTGATCGTGCCGGCCATTTATTTTCTCGCCCGGCAACTGGTTTCGCGCCAAGCCGCCAACCTGGTGGCGCTGTTTACCGCTTGCTCGGCTTATATGCTGGTCTACAGCCGCGATGCCAAAATGTATCCTGAATTTTGGCTGTGCGGCATTCTTTCGGTGGGTTTGTTCATCCGCTGGCTGCGCCGCGGCGATGCTACCGGATACCTGGCTTGGCTGGCGGCGTCGCTGGCCATGGTGGGGCTGGATTCGCTGGGATTTATCATTCTCGCCTTAGCGCCGATTTTGCAAATATCGGCCAAACGGCCGACGTGGAAGAAAGCCGTGCTGACGTTGGCGGGGCTGACCATCGTCTCCGCCGGGCCGGCGATCTATTACAACCACTTCAACAAGCTGGTGGCAAGAAGCCAGGAGGACCAATTCAGCGAAGGCACGGGTACCATGTGGGTCGCCCCGTATAACCAAGGCCGAACCGGCTTTGAACACTTGCGCTATCTGGTCAGCACCTACCTAGTCAGTTGGGAATGGCCGCGGGCGCAGGATATCGCGGCGATCAATCCGCGGATGCTGTTTTGGCTGAAGTGGGCCACCGTGGGGCTGCTGGTGATGGCGGCGGTGGGATTGTTGCCGTGGTGGCATCGCCTGAGAAGCCGAATGCGCGGCGGATGGCGCACGGGGCTGTGGCTGGCGGTGTGGCTCATTGTGCCAACATACGTGTTCTATTGCCGGTCGCTGCGGCCATTTTTGTCGCCGCTGGAAATCGGCAAACATCTAGCCGGTAACCGGCTGGGCATGGCCGGTGGCATTTTGGCTGGCGTGTTGATCGTCGCCTGGCTTTGGCAAACGATTGGCTGGCGCGGCTTGTTGCGCGCGGCTGGCCGGCTCGCCATCATCATCGCCGTGGTGCTCGGGTTATGCCAGATTATTTATCGCATCTCACCACCTTCTGCCGAAGGTTCGATTTGGTTTCCGCGTTATCTTGCGATTAACTGGCCGGCGTTTGCGATTGCGCTCTGCTGGGCCATCAGCCGGATTCCGCTTCGCGCCGTTCGGCTGGCGGTAGTGGGTTTGCTGCTGGTGGTGAATTTGCAGCGCTTCGTCAACCGCATTTGCTTGAGCGTCAATGTAGATGCACGCGGCCACTGGATCGTGGAAGGCACCGAACCGCCGCTTGATTTGATGGCCCAGGACGTGGTGGATTCCGATACACCGCGGCGGGAAATGATTGGCCGAAGATTGGTTACCTGGCGGCCGCACAGTGATACCCGCACTTATGTAATGCACGAGCCGGCCGAAATTGGCCATCCCGGCGAGGGCACGCTGTTAAGCCCGCCCGGCCGATATTACCTGGCGGTGCTGGGATTGATCATCCGGCCCGTGGACGATACGCGCGGCCTGATGATGCCACGACAGGTCTTTCAGATCGATGAAAACACGCGGCCGCGATTTATCGCGCAGGATGTGGCGGGCAGCGCGCAGATTCACCGCGTAATTGTGTGGGAAAAAATCGACCCGAATGATCCCTCGCAGCCGGATATGCTGATTCGCCTGCTGGGGGCAAAATGGCATCTGCTTAACGAAATGCAATTTCCCGTGCAGCAGCATTGGCGCGGCACGCAAACGCGCACCCTGCGCCGGCGTGAATACGTGCTGCGAGGGCTATAAAAACTTTTCGCGCCGCTCCGCCAGCCAAGCATCGCCCCATTGCTGCCAACCCCACAACAGCAAACTGGCGATGCACACCGGCGTGAGTTGCCCATCCTTCAGCAGGGCATCAATGCCGGGCGTATCGCCGGCAATCGCCATCACGGCGCTATGTTCAGCGGCGTTGAGATTCTTTTCGATTTCCGCCCGCGAACGATTGGATTTGACCGAAAAAATCAATTCCGGCTGCCGCAGCGAAATATCCTCCACCAATCCCAGACACCACATTTCCGCGATCGCCTCCGCCGGCAACGAAAGCTCTTCCCACAATTCCCGGCGGGCATCGGCAAAAACATCCATCGGCTGGTGCGGCTCCAACGCCCCGGCAAAGGGATGGATGCGCCGGGGATAATACGCAACAGTGTTGTTCCGCCGGCCCATGAGCAGCCAGCCGTCGGCACTTTGCAAGGCGCAACTGGCCCCGACTGAATTCGCCAGCGCCGCCCAGCCAAAGCGCTGGGCAAATTCCGGGTGCATCAGATTGGTGCCACAGAATTGCCGGTATGAGGTGGTGCTGAGATTAAGTTCCAGGATGCCATCGCGGGCGGAAAAAGACTCCAGCCGGCTCATTGGCCCATCGAACAGCTTCACGTTGGGCTGCGCCAGGGCTTGTTTCCACGCCAAATCGATGGCTGTTTCGATTTCCGGGAAGCGCGGGTGCGCATCGGGAACCGTCCTGACAAGGACGTGGGCGGGCGAAAATCGGCCAATCGCGTGAAAACGGAGCATAGCCCACAGTATAATCCGATTTCAGCAGATTTTACTTGGCATCTTGGCACTTGCTGAACGATAATGACTTCGGCAACGTCTAAGGTCGATAGCAAGGAGATACCCATGCGGATGGCATTTGGATTAACGGGAGTTCTGGTGATGCTGGGAATAGCGATGTGGATTTTTAATTCCATCGAATATCCCGCCTTGCAGCAAGCCAAGCCGGCTCACCAGCAGGCGCAACAATTGGCCGGGCAAACCGACCAAGGCCGGCGTTACCAAGACACGTACATGCTGACCCAGCACGCCCGGCCTGATGGCAAACTGACGGATTTGCAAATCACCCGGCTCGATACCGACAGCCCGCTGCTGGCCACCTTCCACGCGCAATTGGGCGATGCCATTGTCGGAATTATCGATAGCCACGAATACAAGCAGGAGATGAGCGACTTCCCCACGCCACGCGACGGCGAAGATCAAGTGCTGCTGGCCTGCACGCAAGGCGGCAAGCTGATCGTCAATCGCGGCGGAAACATCCTGCTGCTGCCCGATGGCACCCCCGCGGCCAACCTGGTTCACCTATCGTCCACCACACCGCCGCCGCAGCCGGCAACCCCGCAACCAACGCCGCCCCCCGCGGCCAGCAACAACCCCGGTGATAAAGGCGATCAACCCACGGAAAACGATCCGCTCAACGGCATCCGCCAGCGGCTTAAAGCGCTGCCGGGACAATGAGCTTGTCCTTTCTTTGCGCTCTTCGCGCCGCGGTAATCTCTATTTGAGCCGTGCCGGCCGGACTGCGAAACAGAAGGGATAAACCGCGAAGGCGCGAAAGCCGCGAAGAAGATAGGTGAGCAAAATGAAAAACAAAAAACGTGACATCGCCAGCGAGATCATCGCGGATTTACAGGAACTGCACGCAACCCTTGCGGCGGGAACGCCACTAGAGGAAAAGTATACGGTTCATACGGTTTGTGCAGTGTCAGACCTGCGAATTGACCACGCCATAAAAGCTTCGGCAGGGTCCACTCAGCAAGAAACACTTCGCACAAGAGCTGACTAGGCAAGGCGTGCAAACCGTTAGGCACGGGCTGCACTTGGGTAGATCTCATGCCTCCTATTTCTTTCGATTCAGTACGAGTAGCACTTGCGGGGAATCAGCTTGCGTTGCAAAGCTGGTGGGCCGACCGGCAGAACCACCGTTGCAGATGCGCAGTGTGTCACCGTTCAGATCGTAAATTCCCAAAGCGGTCTTACCGCCATTACTCTCCGTCGCATCAACCTGTTTTGGAGATTTGGTAGCATCGAGCGTGATAACACACTTGCCGTCCGGCCTAGTCATGTTATTCCCTTCAAAGACAAAAACACCCTGGTCGTGGTTTGGTATCGGCTTGCCCATAAATTCCACGGAAACGACCGTCCAAGTGCCCTGAAGCGCTTGCATGTCGGCCTGACTTGGTGTTTCCTGCGGAAACGTCTTGCTCACATCCGGCTTACGAATAATCGCATCAGGGGTGGGATTGGCGGGAATATCCGTCTGCAATTTCTGCCCGGATAAATCCACGATGCCGTAACGCTTTACCGAAACAAACGTGCCCTGGTGAAGCTTCCTGGCTTTTTTGCTATCGGTCTCGATCGCGTTGGCATCAACGGCAAAAATAAAGTCGATGGTCGGCGCGGCTTTGCAATCGACGATCAGAAAATCATCACACCGCTGGAAAATCGCCTGTCCCTTGCGCAGCACCGCCACAGGATAAAAATCCTGGTATTTGGCGGTGTCGCTATCACTGACATCCGTGCAAAGGCGAATATTGCCGGGGCCAAAGCGGAATTTGCTGTCGGCGCTATCGGCGGCCTCGCTGCCGTTGAACGCCAGGCGAACCACCAGCAGGACTTTGCCTTCACCGGCCGACAGCGTTTTGGGCACGGTGGTTGACGATTGCCGCATGGCGGCGATTTCGCCATCCACCTGGGGAAGATCAGGCGTGGCATAGACGCCCACCAGACTGACACCCGTGCTGCTAACGGTTCGCTTGACGCCAATCTGCAAACCCAGCCGCTGGCCGAAAAGTTCGGTGAGATAATCGGGATGAATTGACGACCATGGCACCTCGCCGGCCAGTGCCCCGCCATCGCTTTCATGGGCCACCAACCCCATCACCAAATCATCCTGATGCAGAAAAAGATGGCCGGTATGCAGAGGATTATCCGGCTGCGGATTGAGGTTGTCGTCCACGGTTTCGGTATCGAATTTGACCATCTGCCCCTGGGAATAGCCGCTGATGCGCACACCATCTTGGCTGCGGTCGGTCACCACATCGTAGCGGGCATAACCGCCCACCGTGGGCCACATGGGTAGTGCCTGGGCGGCGATGGCGAAGATTCCCGTGGCGATCAACCCGACCCACAAACCGAAGACGCCCGCGCCGACTTTTTCCACCAGCACCGGGAAGCGCACGTTGCCGGGAACCGCCATGTCCAGCAGCACGCGCGGGATGAAGTAGCAGCCGGCAAACAGCGCCACCAGCGACACCGATGCCGCTTGCTCCGGATACTTCAGATTGATCAGCACCTTGGCCAGCGTTTCGTGCATGCCCAGGGCAAGGACCGCGGCGAAAGTGACCAGGATGGCCGACAAGGCCGAGGTCAACAAACCCTGGACGTAGTGGAAGAAGGCTATCGCCAGGCAAAGCACTAAAAGCATCGTTCCCAGAACCATAAAACCTCTCGCGTTTCTTTTCGTCTCGTGCAGCTCAACTAACGCTTGGCAAAGTTCGTTCGGATCAAGCGCTTACCGCGGCGGTGGATTTTTCACCGGGCCGGCAGCGCCACCGGGTTTGGCGGCTGGTGCTTTGGGCTTGGTCGCGGTGGTAGCGCCGGCGGGCGGCGGTTGCGTCGCCTTCAGTACCCGCAACACTTCTTCCACGCTGGTTTCGCCCTTTTCCACCAGCGCCAACGCCTGCTCCTGCAACAGCTTGCCGCGTTGCTTGCGGAACAACTGCCGCAATTGGTTTTCGCTGGCACCGGCACGCACCGCGCCGCGAATTTCATCGTCGATCACGAAAACCTCAAACACCCCAATCCGGCCCTTAAACGCCAAATCGTTGCAGAACTGGCAGGGAATCACATGTCCCTTAGCATCGCGGATCGGCTCCTTGCGGGCCTGATAAAGCGTGCCCACCAGCTCGGGGTTCATGTTCATTTTCTTCAGCGTCGCCGGATCGGGCGTGTAGCCCACTTTGCAGGCCGTACACAACCGCCGCACCAGCGTGCCGGTGACGATCAATTTCAACGGTTTGGTGGCCAGGTTCTCATCGCCCACCATTTTGCGCCACTGCCGCAGCGCATCCAGCGTGCTGCCGGCGTTCAGGCCGACATACGCCCGGTGCGAATCATCGGCAAACTGGGCCACCGCCAAGGCACTGCGCGGTTCGTGAATGCTGGTGAGCATGGCCACGTCCGGCTGCTGGCTCAGCACCCACTCGACCTGCTTTAGTTCTTCGGCCGGGGAAACGCCCAACGGCAAGGCGTTTTGCGTGATGCCTTCCAAATCCATTTCCGGGCCGCGCTCGATGGTGTGGATGTGATACATGAACGCATCGTGCGCCCGGATCACCGTGTATTGCAGCGCGGTCAATCCCTGCCCTTTGGGTGCCGATAACAGCACCAGCCCGCCGCGGTCTTCGGTAATCAAGCTTTGCAGCTTGGGGATTTGCTCGGCGGTCAAGCCCAGCGTCTCCAGATTGAAATCAAACCGCTTCTTGGGTTCCACCAGCAGCGTCGCCGATTCACCCGCCGTGCTGCCGGAAGTGGTGATCTGCACTTCCAGTTTGGTATGCCCCACCAGCACTTTGAACGTGCCAGTCTGCGGTTTGCGCCGCTCGCCAATATCCAATTCCGCCAGCGGTTTGAGATAATGGATGGCCGCGGCGATGGCATCGCGATCCATGGCGTCGCCCTGATAACGCACGCCATCAACCTGGTAAGCCACCGGCGTATTTTCCACCGGCGAAGCATCGATGCGCTGCGCCCCCAAGCTCAGCGGCGTGTAAAGCAAGGCTTGGGCCGCCTCGTATTGCGGCAACGTCGGATCCTCTGCACTGCTGGGCACCGGCGCAGGCGAACCCTTGCGATCCATCAGCATCACCCTGCCGATGCCGGCTTCGTTAATCACCTTGACCTTTTTCTTGGGCGTGAGGGAGGAAAATTCTTCCAGCAGGGTTTCTTTCAAATCGGTCAACCCGATGGCATTGGCCCGCAAACCCAGGTACGCCCCGACATCCACCAGGAATAATCCCAGCAGCGCCCCGAACGCCGGCCAGAAACCGCCGCCAATCATGAAGAACAAGATGTACCCCAGCACGAGCCCGGCAAACAGGCCCAGGTTGATAAAGACCCGGCTCAAGCGCACGGCGTTGGCCACGTCCTTATCGATCCAAGTCAGCAGCCGCGCCCATATAAACAGCAACACCAATGGCGGCAACGCCATCCAGTAGTTGACGCACGGACCCAACGAAATCTCGGCCAAGCAACCTGCCGCCATATCACTCCTTAACACCGGTAGAATCACGGCGCCTATTGTAAAGCTAAAACGGATGGATGCCAGATGCCTTGCAATGCCGAATGCCTAATGCCGAATTAAAAATGCAAAATCGGCAACCCGGTACTGGCATTCGGCATTCGGCATTGCCTTTACGCCAACGGCAACGATCCGGGTTTATCGTCCGGCGGTGGCGTTGGTGCCGCCGGCTTCTCCGCCGGGGGATTGGGCATCTTACCACGTTCGGCTTTCAGCGCCGCTTCATCCACCTTGCGGCGAATCTCCTCCGGCAAGGGAATAATCACCTCTTTATGGGTTTCGCCCCGCCGCAGCACTTCAATCGTATTGCCCATCTCGCCGCGGAACTGCTCGAAACTAAGCCCGCCGGCACATAGCACCAGCGCAATGAACGCGACGATTTGCATCGCCGCGCAAGCCACGTACATCAGCGCCGGGAGTGCCTTGCCCTCAGGGTCCATGTGCGCAATGCCGTCAAACAAAATGATCAGCATCGCCGCCCCCAGGGCCACATAATACTGGGACCGGTTCTTGACCAATCCCGGCATCGCCAGCCCGACAAAACAAAACGCCACAATTGCTGTTGTTACGCCTTCCATGCCCATAGGATATCACACCGATACACCCCTCCGCCATCTTCTTTCCAATCCAAATCTTGAACGTAATCTTGATCTTAATCCTGATCCCGATCTTAATCATGATCCCATTCATCCGATGCGCAAGTTGCGCACCATGATCTTCTTCAGTAAGTCCTTATTCATAGCGGACTTACCGAATGAATGTGCATTTTCGGGGGGATTCTCCGGGCCACGCCAGGGGCCTGACATTCCTAAAAATGGGCTTCCTATTCCGAACAAACCGCATTGGCGTCAAAATTTCGGGGGTGCTGATGTTCGCTATTTCGGTTTAATCATGGTCTATCAGGGGTCTAACAACCCCAGGGCAGAATCATATGATATCACGATATTGCGCTTGCGCTGTGGGGGCGTTTGCGGTAGGCTCCATTCCCGTTAGCCAGTTCGCGTGTAATCCCTGTG
>Ga0316217_10003709_pt1 | contig 17074 bp, 16 predicted proteins | sample 1anoAmetaG_FD_203633 | JGI IMG/M metagenome (GOLD analysis project Ga0316217, IMG submission 203633) | Freshwater microbial communities from Trout Bog Lake, Wisconsin, USA - 1anoA | ecosystem: Environmental > Aquatic > Freshwater > Lake > Hypolimnion/Profundal zone | place: USA: Wisconsin...
ACTCGAAGCCTGAGGTACCAACCGAGAACCGGCGCTCGGCACCACGAAGAAGCTGTGGAGCCGAGCGCCACCTGCATCTATAAAGCGCCGCGTTTGCTACGTGATCACGAAACCGCCCACAATGAATCAAAGGTATCTGATTCCTCCATAATCAACAGGGACATCCTGCCGAGGGAAATAATCGAGAGAGGATTGCTCGGAGTCTTGAGCCAGGCCGTTCCGGATATCGTATCCTCGCTGGAACCAAAACCCGAACATTAGGACTGCCAGTGCTGGATGCCATGGTGATGAACACGCAAACAGACACAGAGGATAGAGGGGACCTGAGCCTCTTTCGGCGCCGAAAGGTCAATCAAGATTATGGGCAGAGTACATGAAAATTAGAGGCTTGCTCATCTTGGTGTCAATTTTAGCAGCAGGTTGCAGCACAAAACCGGCGTCCATAATCGATAAATTTGCTGTTAATGTAGCTGACGGGGATATTCGGAGTACCAATCGGCTCATGGATAGACAAAAAATTAACTCAGATCTTATCAGACAAGCCATTTCTGATTCGGGTCTAGACCGAAATTTCATGAATACTGATGCCGAAAAAACCATCAGACTGGCTAATGACATCGCAAAACAAAGGGTTTGGAACATACTTGATGATGAAGTTGAAAAAGGTAAAAGCAGCATCTTTGCTAGTATGGAAATACTTAAGGAAAATATTGAGAATAATCGTAATGCCTCCGTTGTAGTTCAGTTTGACAACGGAAAGGAGACAACATTTCGATTATCAACGGAGAACGGCAAGTGGTTGATTACTGGTTTTGATCTTAATATTTTCAGAAAAATAGATGCAAATTCAAGCTTCCAAACAGACAAAATAAAGTCGTTAGAGAAATTAGTCGGCAAATATCAGGATAACAAATTCCAAACGCTTATAATGCCTGAATTGTTAAAGCTAGTCGGACGCGACTATCATACTCTAATAAACAATGTGTCAGTATCTGGACCTATAAGAAAAGATGGTCCATATATAGTTTTGGACGGCAATGCGCCGTTATCTGGGGGTTCAGACGAGGGGATTGTTGTAATTGACAGTAAAACTGGAATTATGAGTGCGGCAATAATGAAAAGCAGGAAGGTATTGAGATTTAGCGATATAAAGAGTGAAGAAGATTACCCTGATTTGATAAAATCCTGGAATAAGGAATAAATGGCTGGGAAGGCAATTTCCCCGTCTCTTTTTTTCATGCCAATACTGAACAGCTGTTAACGTTTGACGGCCCTGGACCTGCACAGGCTGGTGTTCTGACGAGCGTAGACTTTTCGAACATCTTCAGAAGCGACGTCGCACAGGAAGGCGAGGAGGTCCCGATGATCGAAGCGGTGTCGGCACCATCTGCTGAGCCAGTATAAGGGTAGCCATGGTGGTCAGTACGCAGAAGTCGCCGCGCTAGCAACGGGTGGTGCACCCCGGTTGCCTTGGCGGAATGATCATCAGCAAAGACGGCTGCTGCAACGAAGAGAGCCAGTGTGATGATCTTTCCCAGAGTCATTTCGTGTCCTCCCCTTCCTCCTCTTCTTTAAAGATGTAATTCGTCGATCAACTCGCGGGTCAACCGGTCGAAGTCCTTGTTTGCTACGTGGGCATAGTACAAAGCGAGCCCCCAGGAGACAAAAAATTGGGAAAGGGCAAATAGGTAACCGAGATTGATTACACCGATAACCTTGACCTTAAAGACTCCGGGTGCGTACGCGGCCCCGATGGGGAGCAGGAAGTAGTATAGGCAGGAGAACCCCCACCATCCGAAAAGAAAAGTCGATTTCCTGCAATGCAGTTCAATAAATTTCGGGTTATTCGCGATTGCCTTCCAGTCGTATTTTATCTCTGCCATGGCTCTTCTCCTTTTGCATAGGTCAATTAGGGAGGAGGGGGATCTCGCCCCCATCTTTCTCTTTGAGATGCAGAAAGGGCGGCTTCGACAATTACCGGAGAAGTGTCGGCATTTAAGTGCTGTTTGCAGTCGTCAAGTGACAGGCAATGCTGAATAAGGGCTGCCGGAGGATTTCCGGCAGCCCTTCTGAATGGAAAAGATTTTGGTTTAGTGGACAGCAGCCGCTTCCGCGCCCAAACCGGTTTCGGCCCGGATCATCTGGGCATCGAAGGCAGCACGCTCTTTCTGCGCGCTCTCGCTGTTGTCGGTCACCGATGCAACAAAGGAAACGACAAGCACCAAGGGGAGGACAACAAAGGTCGGGAAGTCATACGGGAAGATAGCCGGCCCCATTGAGAGTACCTTGGTCCAGACAGTCGGGCCGATGATCAGCAGTCCGATAGAGCCGAAGATGCCGGTATATCCGCCGAGCACCGCTCCGCGCGTGGTCAGTCCCTTCCAGAAAACAGACAACACCAATATGGGGAAGTTGGTGCAGGCGGCTATCGAGAAGGTCAGCGCCACGATGTAGGCAACGTTTTGCTTCTCAAAGGCAATGCCAAGGAGCACTGCGAGTATGCCCAGGCCGATAACACTCATCTTCGACACCCATACCTCTTTCTGCTCGTCCGCTTTACCTTTCATGATAACGCTCGCGTAGATGTCGTGTGACAGGGCCGAGGCGCCTGCCAGCGTCAGCCCGGATACGACCGCGAGTATCGTGGCGAAGGCAACTGCGGCGATGAAGCCGAGGAAGAAGTTACCGCCGATGGCGTGCGACAGATAAATGGCCGGCATGCTGCCGCCGCCTTTCAGGTTGAGTACATTCTTGGTTACATCGACCACATACTCCGGATTGTTGGCAACGAGAATGATGGCGCCGAAACCGATGATGAAGGTCAGTATGTAGAAATAGCCGATGAAGCAGGTACCGTACAGAACCGACTTGCGGGCAGCCTTGGAGTTGGTCGTGGTGAAAAATCTCATCAGGATGTGCGGCAGGCCTGCCGTACCGAACATCAGCGTGAGACCTAGTGAAATGGACTCGATGGGATTTGCCTTGGCGCCAATCGGTACCACCGACTGCATGATTTTTATACCTTTAGGATGAAGGGCCACGGCGTCGGAGAACAGTTTTGCGAAGCTGAAGCCCTCGTGCATCATCACGCCAAACGCCATGCAGGTCGCACCGCCCAACAGCAGGCCGGCCTTGATGATCTGTACCCAGGTCGTAGCCTTCATGCCGCCCAGCGTCACATAAAGGATGATCAGCACACCAACGATCACGATAGACATCTTGTAGGACATTTGCGGTACAAGGGTGTGCAGCAACTGCCCGGCTCCCACAGCCTGGCCGATCAGATACCAGATGACGACGATCAGCGAGCTGATGGCTGCCATGATGCGGATCGGTTTCTGCTGGAGACGGAAGGAAACCACGTCGGCGTAGGTGTACTTGCCGAGGTTACGCAGCCGTTCCGCGACCAGGAACAGGATGATCGGCCAACCGACCAGCCAGCCGACCGAAAAGATCAGGCCGTAAAAGCCGTTGAAGTACACCAGGGCGGCGATACCAAGGAACGAGGCGGCCGACATATAGTCGCCGGCGATGGCCATGCCGTTCTGGAGACCGGTGACGCCGCGCCCGGCAGCGTAGAAATCGGACGCCGTCTTGGTTTGGGTCGCCGCCCAGTAGGTGATACCCAGGGTAATGCCGACAAAGATAAGAAACATGATAATGGCGTGCCAGTTGAGGGGCGGCGGTACCGCTGGTGCTGCCGGTGCGGGACCCGTATCGACATTCATGGCGTAGACAAGATTTGAGGCGCACACGGTAGCAAAAGCCAGCATGGATGAGAAAAATGTTTTAAATATTTTCATTTGGAGGCCTCCCGAACAATTTCTTCAATAATGGGATCGAAGGTCTTGTTTGCCAGGTAAACATAGATACCTGTCGTCGCGCATGAGGCCAGAATTACGCCGAGGCCGATAAGCATGCCAAGCGGGATCACACTGTCGGCAGCGATGGGTTGAGTGAGAATGTCTGGGGTGTAGGCGATCATCAGGGTGAAACCGAAATACAGAACGCACACGACTGCCGAGAGTGTCCAGCCAAGCGTATTACGTCGATGGACCAATTCAAGGTATTTTGGATTTTTCTGAATATTGCTTGCGATTAATAGCGACATTGCTTCCTCCTTATTTGCTGTTGTGGTTCTACCCAAACCGGCTTCCATTATCGATGTTTTGCTAAAACCTTCGGCATGGATCTTTCAATTCACTGTTAACGACAGCTGGGACCGTGGCGGTTTCGAAAACTGCTTCGAGGAATCCTGTAATACGTTCTCTCTGACATGGTACTTCTTCTCCTTTAGTGTGGGGTCGTCAGTAAAAAGGAGGGGCTTGACTCCCCATTTCCTGCAAATGTGAAAAACTGCTTCGCGGGTAAAGAAGATCACGCAGGTGCATAGCCAAATCTTTTCGAAAGTAGCTCTGCCTCCTGTAGCATTGAAGGAATTATCTCCTCATTGATTCGCTCCGCGAACATCCTGAAGGAGGGACCGAGCATTGTGATGGCGCCTACTACCTTGCCGGCATAGTCCCGGACCGCGACTGCCACGCTGATTATTCCTTCCCCCAGGCCTCCATCATCGACCGCGACTCCACTTAGGCGGATTTCCTGCATTTCGCTGGCAAGCAGGCTCAAATCAGGGCACCTTCCCGGGCGCTTATTCCTTTTGCAGAGCTTCTCCAGCAAGTCCCAGGAATCGACTGCTTTCATGACTTTTCCGGCTGCATTGGTGAAAAAGGGAAACTTTCTGCCGACGAAAGGCTCCGCTTTGATCAACTGACCGCAATCGACCATGTTGAGAAACAGCACTTCGTTGTCCTTGATAACGGCCATGTAGACGGCTTCGTCATATTTTCTCGCCAGCCGCTCCATGATCGGATGGGAGTAACTGACGATGTTGGAACTATCGACGATCTTCTGCATCGCCGGTTGAGTTTCACGTACTCTTTTTTTGGAGCTATTGAGGAGCTTTTTGCCGAACGCCGCAGTGCGCTTGCCGAGTTGATACCCCCCGGACAGGCCATGTCGCTTCACCAACCCCATTTCGCTAAGGGTGGCCAGCAAGCGAAAGGTTCTGGCCCGAGGGAAACTGATGCTTTCGGCAAGCGCATCCACAGTGAGAAGTACCTGACTTTCCGCCAGTTTCTCCAGGAGCTCTAGCGCCTTCTTCACGTTATGAATCGTATAATCGGTGTCATTATTCTGCATGTCGTGACCTCTATGCTGAAATTGTCAGTAACATGAGCCAGATTTGCGGTAATGGCGGCCAAGGAGTTCTGTTAAACGCTCATCAGCAGATCGTACTGAAAAACGGCACCAGACACATCCGGTCTTTGTTGCCGGCACCTCGATCCTCAGGGGGGCGGAGATACCCTGACTGGTGCTTAGCGAAAAAAGGGAACTCAGCCCCACCGGGCACCGGCTGCGCTTGGGTTCTCACCGCAAGTCTTGATCTAAAATGGTGAGTGAATATGATTTACGAAAGTCTGGAAAGGGGCGCAGGGGAAGCCCTGGCAGGTAGGAAATGCTGTGCAAGAGTAGGGGTGTGGCTTAGAACCAGACTGAAGAAGATGCGAGTTTTCGTAAGCCTAGGGATAGCAAGGCACGGACAACCTACGGCGTCCAACTGGTGCAGTTCACAGCCTAGAGCGATCGGTGCTTTTGAGGCATTCTCAACAACGGCACGAGGCCGTTGCTTCGGGCCATGGCTATGTTCCAGTGAAGGATTCCTCACTCCCAGAAAAATCAGGAAAAATGCGGCAATGAGGAGGATATTTGCGATGAGTAGGTTTTTCATCTGCATACCGAATGTTAGCTAACCCGCGACATTTCGAGTCGGCAACAACCGATATGGCTGGTACCGATATTTTTTCTGTGGGAATCATTCCGATGTCATCAATAAAATATAACAATATTTTACTTTTTGCAAACTTTTATTTCGGTAAGCCGTTTTACTTTGCATGTAACTAATAATACGTGTGTTTTAAAATAAACGCCGTATAATTTAATCCGTACCACAAGGGCAGTGTTAGAAGTTGAAACCGGATGACGACAGGTTATTTAGGACATCACGGGGTTGGGAGGAACCCCTGAATTCACAGGGAGAGGCCATTTGTAGCAAGCATCCCCCCGAGAGGTTGAAATGTGGAATGGGCGGACTGAGTCAGCTTTTGGCTGCACAAATCCTGTGGTATCTATGGAGGGCTGAATATCGGCAGGGGGGCAGTAGCTTTCTTTTCGTGATTACCAGTCCACGGACCAGGTCGGATGCGAATCGACCGCCTTGCCCTGTGAGACTCGCGTCTGGGCACTTCCATCTGCATGCATGAGGTAGATCGCCTCTGCTCCGTCACGGGTATCAATACCTACGGTGTCGATACAGTAGCCCTTGGCCCAAAAGTGGTTACCCCAATAGGGCTTATTCTTCAGGTACGGGAATTTCTTGAAAATTCGGATCGCGGTCCGTCCTTTCAAGGTACCCATTTAATCAGAGATTGAGACCTTGGGTGGTACAAACAGCAGTAGATGTACATGATCTGGCTGTACATTCACCTCGACTATTTCACATCCCAGCTGTGCGCAGAACGCTTGAATGCAGGTATGGACCTCTTCGGCAATCTTACTTTTTAGAATGCGAAATCGGTACTTCGGTACCCAGACTATATGATATTGACAGTGCCATATGACATGCGATAGCCTCTTAAATCGGCTCATCTGTTACTCCTTTTTCTGAATTGTGGGGACAACTCAGTTTAAGGTTTAGCAGATGGGCCTTTTCAGGCAAAGCCATTTGACTCTGACCACGCCCGGAGGACGTGGGTTTTCAAGGCTCACTAAATGTCCTTCCAAACGTCATTTTTTGCTTTTTTCAGGGAGGTTTACCTCCGGTGAAAGTATCAGACTCGGCGGAATCTCTTTCGCTCCGAGTATCCGCACCAGTTCTTCAAGGCCATCCGAAATTTTCAGCAAATTCTCCTCCGGCAGGGTCTCAAGCCCTTTCACCAACATCCCCTGTGCTACTTCCGGCGCGCTGGCCACCAGGGTTTTCCCCTGTTCCGTCAATTCCACCTCCACAATCCTTCGATCAACCGTGGATCGCGTTTTCACCACAAGTCCCCGCGCCTCGAGGCGGTCAAGGATACCGACAATAGTGGTCGGATGAAGATACATGCGTCGTGCCAGTTCTGCACCTTTGATCGGGGCATATTCTGCAATGGTCTTGATCGCCCAGAGTTGAGGACCGGTTATTCCAGTATCCTTTTCTGCTCTTTTCGAATGCTCGTTAACCACTTGGAAAACGCGACGTATGTTGTCTATGATATCCGCTACTTTACTGCTGCTCTCATCCATAGAATTCACTATCTCCTGTCAGAATGATCGGACGATTTTTTGCACCCACTTTGTCACAATTGGCACCGAATATCAACATCCTAAGCGCCAAGCCTCCAGAGCTGTCTGGACTGGCGGAATCAAACAAAATCATTTCACAGCAGCATATCCCCGCTTAGGCCCTTGCACCCCAAAAGGGGAGGTTGGCTTTCCCAAGGACAAGGTCCGTTACCATTTGGCACGCTCCAGCCGGAAGGAAAAAAATGTTGACATCCACGGGTTGTGAACCGATAATATGTATACATATCATTTTGCCACATACAGGATGATCTTTCAACCTAAATCAACCAAACCACACTTGCCATGCTACGAAGCATTGGCTATTTCACCAGAGTATTAGGTACATACACGGAGGCGGATGATGACACGGACAATGGCGGGGTTCTTGATGGCGGTAAGCTGCGGAGCACTCCTGGCTAGCGGATGCGCAAAAAACGAGGTAGTCAAAAAGGACCAGTCCCTGGCTCCCTCGACCACCGTTGCCAAGGCACCGACGCAACAGGAAAATGTCAAGAGCAAAGAGGCTTCGGTGGCGCCGGTTGCAAAGGCAGTAGTAAAGGAGACTACCGCGCCAATGACTGCCGAAACTAAGGCTGACCAGGCCGGAGTACTGAAAAAAGAATTGGAAAAGGTCTACTTCAATTTCGACTCGGCGAATCTCTCTGAACAGGCACGCAAGAGCCTGGTTATAAACGCTGACCTCTTAAAGAAAATTCCCAAGGGCAAGATTCGCGTTGAAGGAAACTGTGACGAAAGAGGCTCGGACGATTACAACCTCGCTCTTGGCGAGAAACGCGCCAAAGAGGCCGTGCAATACCTGATTAACCTTGGGATTCCTGCTGAGCGACTCACTGTAATCAGTTACGGAAAAGAAAAACCCGTGGCTAAAGGTCATGACGAAGCAAGTTGGACCAAGAACAGAAGAGACGATTTCGTCGTCCTTCCCTAAAAAAGTTGCAGATTAATTTCAGGAAAGCCCCCGCCTGCGAAACGTCGGTTCGCCAGGTAGGGGCTTTTTTAACAACAGACCCCTTGAGTATCACGTCACCATGCATTTAATACAGATGATACTGGGCTCAAGTTGAAAAGGGCGTGAGTCCGATGCACTGCACTAAGGACATTAGGAATGACCATCAAAAGGCTGGCCCTGCTTTGGCCAAAAACGATGATCCTTCTGCGTACCCTCCCTCTTCTGGTGTGGGCCATGCCAATCTGACCTGGGGAAGCCGACCCGAATCTTGTGCGGAGGCAAACAAGGCTCTCGCTTCTTCCCCGTGAGAGATAGGTGACATGGTGGAAAAGCTTCAATCAGGTGTCGCCGGTTCAACCGCTTCGGTTCGGAGTGGAGGCCGAAGGACCGCTGGACGGGGTATTTTACCTGACCGGGAAGCCGCACTTCGACCCACAAACTCATACCTTTTCCGTTGAGGATGTAGATTTCGACATGCAATCCCGGAGTCTATTGCTGCAGTCGACCGACAGACTTCTTCATGGTACCATCAAAAACAAGATTCAGGAGAAGCTCAACATGAACCTGACACAGAGGCTGGGACAATCCGCCGTGCCATGGTCCAGAAAACGATGGCACAGCGTCAACTAATTGATCATGTCCTGCTGAGAGTATGTTGAAAGGGAGCATCAAAACACTGAAATCCAGCGATATGCTGGTGCAGAAGAACAAAATTTCTATTCAGGTTTACACTAAGGGAGAATCGAACATTGTACTACAGTAACATGGTGGAAGACTGGTTTTCAACGCGGGTCTGCGTGCTACACTGTCTCATCATTGTGTCCATCCTGACTGCACTACTGTGTCCCAACCTTTCATGGGCGGTGGTGGTCAAGACTGGAGCGGAAGTCCTCAGCGATGAAGGGTTCCAATCACTCAAAGGGAAAAAATTCGCTTTGGTTACCAACCAGTCTGCAATGGTTTCCGGCATCCACCTGCTCGAGATGATGCGGAGAATGGGGGTTCACCCGGCGGTCATATTCACTCCCGAGCACGGCCTCAAGGGTACGGCAGAGGACGGTGTGCGCCTGGCCGACGTCAATTTCAATGGCATACCGGTAAAGAGCCTTTACGGAGCAGCTAAGAAGCCATATCCGGAGGATCTCAACGGCCTCGACCTCGTGATGTTCGATATCCAGGACGTTGGCGTGCGTTTTTACACCTTCATTTCCACAATGGGTCTCGTGATGCAGGCAGCAGCCGAGGCAGGGGTTCCGTTTGAGGTACTCGACCGGCCTAACCCTCTTGGCGGCAACTATGTCTCTGGATTTATAGGTCGCGATCTGCCGGCAACCTTCACCTCCCTCTTCCCGATACCTGTGGCCCATGGCATGACGGTCGGAGAACTGGCGGAAATGATCAAGGGGGAAGGTATGCTGCCGGGGCTGTCACGCCTCGAACTCAATGTTGTCAGGATGCAGGGCTGGCAGCGCTGGATGCGCTGGCCCGACACCGGACTCCCTTGGGTGGCAACCAGCCCAAACCTTGCAACTTTCGAGTCGGCGCTCCTTTACCCGGGGATCGGTCTCCTGGAGGGGACCAGTGCCTCCGAGGGGCGCGGCAGTGATCAGCCCTTTCGGCTAGTCGGTTGGCCGGGTATCGATGCTCAAGCGTTGGCGCTTAAACTGAACGACCAAAATTTGGCCGGACTGCACTTCGAGCCTGTTCGGTTCACTCCGGTAAGCTTGCCTGGAATAACCAGTGATCCCAAATACCGTAACCGGGAACTTGGCGGTGTCCACATCGACGTCACCGACTACCGCAAGGTGCTCCCGGTTGAGGCCGGGGTCGCCGTGATATCCGAGATCTATGCAGCGATCCCGCAGCCAGCGCGTAAGGTATTTTTTAACGGAGGGATAGATGACATGTCAGGCTCCACTGAAGTTCGCAAAGGGGTGCAGGAGGGAGAACGGTCGGAGGCGATTATCACTCGTTGGAACGACGGAGTGCAGGGCTTCCTGAGTTTACGTCAAGGCTACCTGCTTTACCAGGATGGACAGGGGCACAGGTAATTCGATTCCGCACCTACCATTCGTTGCTGATGTTGGAGACGGCCATCGTTTTGCTCGCTTCGCTTAAGTTGCCAGGGTTGATAATACTTACAAAACGCATGCACACCTCCAAAAAAGACGAAGAATGGCAAAAGGTGACTCACGTCCTGCATCGTCTGACATCTAACCGCTCAGCAAGCACCGAACGGTCACATGATAAACAGCACGAGAATAAGGGCCGAGGGTCCAAAAAACAGACTATTACTGTCGACGGCGATCGCCCGTTGCGCGAAAATCAGGCGTTGTTGCATCGCTGAATATACGCTAAAACCTTTGCAAAAAATTATTAAATCTATTTCCACAACAGGTCATAAATGGTAATCATGGTACCGTGGTATCCCAAGAAAAGGCGGTACACCATGAAAGATTTCCTGATAGAAAACGTGATGTCCACTGAAAAGCTCTCCCTAGCCCTTGTCAACTCCCTTCGAGGCATCGTCTGGGTCGCCGACCCGAAAACCTTCCAGTTCTTCTTTGTCAGCAGCCATGCGGAAACCGTTCTAGGGTACCCCTCCCAGCAGTGGCTTGACGAGCCTGATTTTTGGCGGGACCATACCCACCCCGATGACATCGCGTGGTGCACCTCCTTCTGTCGCGATGCGGTGGCGAAAGCGGAGAATCACGACTTCAAGTACCGTATGATCGCGGCTGACGGTCACGTCGTGTGGCTGCACGACATAGTCACCGTTACCTATTCAGAAGACGAAGGGGTGCGGCTTCAGGGGGTCATGATCGACATCACCGCAGCAAAGGAGACCGAAGAGAGGCTGCGCTTGAGCGAGGAGCGCTTCCGGCTGGCGATGCAGGGCGCCAACGATGGTCTTTATGACTGGAACCTTGTCACAAATGAGGTGTACTTCTCGCCGCGCTGGAAATCGATGCTGGGGTACGGCGAGCATGAACTGGAAAACCATCGAGACACCTGGGAGCACCTGATCCGCCCGGAAGACCGCGATCCCACCCTGGCCCTAGTTCAGGATTTCGTAACCGGGCGCGTCGGGAAGTTCGAGACCGAATTCCGCATGCGGCACAAGGACGGACGCTATCTCATCTTGCTTTCGCGTGCTTACCTGTATCGAGATGATCACGGAAATGCAGTGCGCATCGTAGGCACCCATGTGGACATAACCGAGCGCAAGATGTTGGAAATTGCACTCCAGGAGAGTGAGGAGCAGTTCCGAAACCTGTGCGAGTTCGCTCCTATCGGCATTTTCAGGACGGATGTAGACGGCAAAAATACCTACGTGAACCCCCTCTGGGAGGAGATCACCGAATTGTCCGCTCAGGAGGGGATGAACGATGGCTGGCTCAATTCGGTCCACCCCGAGGACCGCGATGGCATCCTCAGAGGCTGGCAACATGCGACGGCAACCGGAGGATTCTACTCCCACGAGTGCCGCATCCTGACACCAGGGGGCAAAACCAAACGGGTTCGGGCCCTGGGCAGTCCCCTGAAGGGCGCGAACGGCACCATAAAAGGGTATGTGGGGACCCTCGAGGACGTGAGCGACCTCTGGCAGGCTCGGCAGGAGATAATCAGAACTCAGAAACTGGAATCACTGGGGCTTATGGCAGGAGGCATCGCCCACGACTTCAACAACATCCTTACCGGGATTCTCGGCAATGTCGCACTGGCCCGCATGCAGCTCCCTGATGCTGAAAAGGTGGCGCATCGGTTGGAGAGTGCGGAAAAAGCAACCGCCCGGGCCAGGGATCTGACCCAGCAGCTCCTCACTTTTGCCCGGGGCGGGGAACCGATTAAAAAAATCGTCGAAGTGAGCGCCTTACTGAAGGAAGCGGCGGAATTCGCCCTGCACGGCTCCAATGTCGGCTGTGAATTCGCCATGGAGGAGGGGATCTGGCCGGTGGAAGCGGACGAAGGGCAACTTATCCAGGTGATCCATAACCTCGTCCTCAACGCGGTCCAGGCGATGCCGGAGGGAGGAACAGTAACCATAGGCGCGAGCAATGCGACCTCTGAGGCAGGAGAGCGATATGTGAGAATCTCGGTGGCGGACACCGGCATCGGCATGCCGGAGCATCATCTGCTTACGATATTCGACCCGTACTTCACCACCAAGCAGCATGGCAGCGGTCTTGGCCTCGCCACCTGTTATTCAATCATCAAGAAACACGGAGGAAGGATCCGTGCGACCTCGACCTTGGGCAAAGGGAGCTTGTTCAGCATATCCATGCCTGCGGCGGCAGGGGAATGCGCATCCAAGCCTCTCTGTAAGTCAGAGAGGTTTCGCGCCAGCGGTCATGTGCTGGTGATGGATGACGAGGAGGAAGTGCGGGAAATCGCCAGAACCATCCTGGAAGAGTTCGGTTTTACCGTCGAACTGGCGAAAGATGGCAGTGAGGCAGTGGAACTTTACCAGCGTGGGATGGAGGGGGGCACACCCTTTTCGGCCGTGATTCTGGATCTGACCATTCCGGGTGGCGTCGGCGGAAGAGAGGCAATCAAAGGGCTTTTGGAAATGGACCCGGAGGTGAAGGCGATTGTCTCCAGCGGCTATTCCAATGACCCCGTCATGGCCAATTATCGGGAGCACGGCTTTAGCGCAGTGCTCTCCAAACCGTACAGGCCCCAAGATATGAACGAGGTCTTGCAGGAGTTGCTCAGGTCGTGAGAATGGGATACACATGCCGACCTAAATGTGCCAAAACTTCTGCCAAGAGTGACCGTAGCACACTTGGGTCCCGGTGATCCGGAACAGGTCTGATCAGCAATAATTAAATCTCCCGCCCCTGCACCTCGTCATCCACCTAGCTTCCGGCCTTCGTCCGCCGACTGAGCGGCAGGACGTTTTCGAGAACGTTTCGAAATCCATTCGGCGACTGGGCGCGGTGAAAGCCCTTTTCGGACCGCAGCAAGAAGCAATAATAGCATACGTGAAGATAAACTGTACAGATAGCCTGTACATATGTTATTGTTTCATTATGATAGAAATGCTGCCGAATACCGACATGGCGCTTGCATCCAAGCTTGCAGCAGAGATGCGCACTACCTTTGGGCAACTGAAACGGAGGCTGCGACAGCACGGCGGCCTGAACGATTTCACGTCGTCTCAAATTGGAGTCCTGCTCCGATTGGAAAAGGATGGTCCGGCGACGGTGTCGAGCCTTGCCAGGGCAGAGGGGATGCGTCCTCAGTCGATGAGCGCTGTTATCGCTCCGTTGGAAGAAATGGGGTTTGTGGTGGGAGCTGCCGACCCGTACGACGGGCGAAAAACGCTCATGTCGCTGACAGACACCTGTAAGAAGTGGGTCGAGGACGGGCGTGCCGCTCGTCAGGACTGGCTGGCGCAAGCGATCCAGCAGAACCTCTCTCCGGAAGAACAGAAGCAGGTGTCTACAGCTATACATCTGCTTGCGCGGCTCATTGAGGACTGACCATCCTGCCTCGAATCGGGCCATCCAAACTTCATGCGCTACTTTCTCAGGAGAATTTCGTGCCACTAACCATCCTTGACCCTCAAACGGCTCTGATCGTGGTGGATCTTCAGAAGGGCCTTCTGGGCATACCTTCACTCCATCCAATGGCTGGTATCATCGACTATTCCTGTCAGCTTATCGAGGCCTTTCGCAAGCAGAAGCTGCCTGTGGTTCAGGTCAACGTCGCGGGGACTGCTCCAGGGAGGACAGAGGTGCCTCGACGGCACCGGGAGCTTCCCGCCGACTTCAGTGAACTGATTCCCGAACTGCATCAGCAGCCAGACGACATTCTCATCACCAAACACACCTGGGGCGCTTTTGCGAACACCGACCTGGAAGCTCTACTGAAGGCAGAAGGTGTGACGCAGGTTGTTCTCACGGGCGTAGAAGCCACGGCTCGCCAAGCATACGAAGCGGGTTTCAGCGTGACGCTCGCCACCGACGCCATGACAGATGTGCGCCCTGAAGCGCAGGTATACAGTCTAAGGCACGTCTTCCCTCGCCTTGGCGGGACCTGCTCCACGCGGGACGTGCTTGAGTTACTTGCCAAGAGGAGTGCTCAACAATGAACTGGCTGCATCTCGCGTCCTTCTTTTTCGGAGGCTTATTTCTGGCTAACGCCGTGCCGCATTTCGTCAGCGGCGTTATGGGAAAACCCTTTCAGTCACCGTTCGCAAAACCTTCTGGAGAGGGCCTCTCGTCCTCGACAGTGAATGTTCTCTGGGGTTTCGCGAATTTAATCTTCGCCTATCTGCTTCTGCTGTGCGTCGGCCACTTCGACCCTCGATCTATCGCCTGTATTGCGCCGTTTGCGGCTGGCGTACTCCTCATCAGCCTGTTCTCGGCGCGGCATTTCGGTCAATTTCACAAAGGCAACACTCCGGAGCGCCCATGAGGAATCCGCTCTCCAAAGCTTTCCGCGCTCTGGAGAACTTTAACTTTCGCTTGTGGACGGCAGGCGGACTGGTCTCGAACATCGGGACCTGGATGCAGCGCGTGGCACAAGACTGGATCGTGCTGACGCAACTGACCCACCATGACGCGACTGATGTCGGCATTGTCACGGGCCTGCAGTACGCTCCGCAACTGCTGTTGCTGCCTTGGAGCCGTTGAGGTCCCTTGCCCAGAGTCCCTCAAGGAGCATGACCTCTCTTGTTATTGTGAGCGGAATGTGATATTTATCCAGCCGCATTACTCCGTCGGATATTCTAGGCTGTTGGCAGGACCTGCAGTAATGTGGCAAAGAGGATGCCATGAGGAAATAAGAAGTAGCGGGTTACGGTGTATTGATTACCTTGGGTGGTAACTTTTTACAGATATGGAGTTACTGCCGACATCACAGTCTAACTAGTAAACACACGGTCAGGAGTTCAACCAAATGAAAGCACTAAAGGCTTGGCGTTCAACAATAGTAATATTTTTATTCAGTTCAGCCCTTTTGACTGCCTGCGGTTCTAGCACCTCTGTGCCGGAAGCGCCGACGGGAGTGGTCGCTACTCAAGGGCCCGCTTCAACGTGGACGAGCCAAATAACTCTTGCCTGGGCACCAGTCGCTGATGCAACTTATTACAATATTTACTGGTCCACTGCTCCGGGGATAACGGTAAATTCTGCCAGCCTTGATAAAATAAACTTGCTAGTCAGTTCTTTTTCCCAAAATAATCCTTATATTCTGACAGGATTGGCCAGCCAAACAACCTATTACTATGTGGTAACCGCCGGCAATTCAGCCGGTGAATCAGCGGCATCATCAGAGGTACATTGCACGACGGGTACGCCGCAATAACGCCATTATGGTAGGCCCGATAGGTTGCGAACGCGAAAGGCTACCTGATTTCAACGTAGAGGTCCTAGCCTATGGAAGCCGGGACGAGATAAAAAGGAGTAGCGGGATGGGATTCGGGCCATTCAACTGACAATACACATTTGGTTCGTCGGTACCACGTTAAACTACGTCTTTTTCACCAAGGCTGTCCATTCCTGTTGGATAAGAGATGCCGGACGTTGCCTTCTTTTACTGCTCCCACCATTACCGGAAGTGCTCCGCGCTCCCGTGTCCTCCCCGCTTTCACTAAAGAGGATCACCAGTGAGCTTGCTTCCTCAGATAATTCGCTTTCATGAATTTCCCCGCCGCAGCGGTGTATCTCCTACAGTAATGCATCGCTGATGCGGTGCGGTACAGCAATCGCCCCAAGGGGCGGGAAATATGACCCGGGGAGATTCAAAAATGAGGTTCTGCACCTGTCCCATCAGATTGACGCGTCTTATTTCACCCGATGCCGGTCGTTTGGTTATTTCGGCACGGCATCTCCCGGATATGCCTTGTTCTGCTCTGGTGCGGGTCTTTCCGGTGCGCCGGCTTCAAGCCTTTTCTTTTTTTTGGCGAAAAACGCTTCAAACGCGTCCTGGAAAACATCACCCGCTATCTTTTTTATCATTTCAACCTCCCTATTTAAAATTTCGCGTTTCCGGGGACTAAGGTACTGTTGACCTGCGCTCAGGTAAAGGCGGCCGCCGCGGGTACCTTATAACCGGGGAGTCAGGAGAGGACTAGCCCCCGCTTATTGACATCCTGCTGCATGGATTTTAACAGGCCTTCTCCTGCACGGAGATAAGCTTTGTCATGGCGGCCTTCGGCTTGTAGCGCTAAAAACGTGGTAACCCGCACCTGCTTAGACCCACGATACCGAGGACGGTGTATCATTCCAAAGCAGGGTGCTTGTTAGAAATATATCATAAAATGGGGCAGGCGAAAGTGAATGCTGATATCAACCTGGCACGTGTTACCAATGCCCGTCCATGGTCCAAGGCCAACTCCCCCATATTCCCGGGGAAGAGGCGGGCCGTCCTTGATTTTAGGGTGTTTCTCTCCTTGACAAGGACGTCCCCACGGTCTCCCCAAGCGTCAGCTACATCCCTGTAGTACCTTTTAAGCGTACCTCGCCGGATCGAGTGCCAGTCGGACCTTCTTTTGACTCCAGGAGGCCCTCCTTAACTAAATATTGAATTCGTGCGGCAAAATAAGGTTTGGGAAGTCCCATGCCATTGTCCAGTTCTATCATAGTTGCAGTCGCTCCCGTGTGGAACTGTTAACATTACTTAAAACAGAGTAACTCAGCACTTTTGTCATGCTACGAGGCAAAACATGGCAAGTCTGGACCATTTCGAGACGGAACGAAGCTGATTTCGCTC
>Ga0316217_10003710_pt1 | contig 17073 bp, 13 predicted proteins | sample 1anoAmetaG_FD_203633 | JGI IMG/M metagenome (GOLD analysis project Ga0316217, IMG submission 203633) | Freshwater microbial communities from Trout Bog Lake, Wisconsin, USA - 1anoA | ecosystem: Environmental > Aquatic > Freshwater > Lake > Hypolimnion/Profundal zone | place: USA: Wisconsin...
CGTTGACCCCATGAACCACCCATCGTCAGCCCTAAAAGTGGCAGAAGAAACCAATCGAGCAGGTTTTTATTATGGCGAATTTGCCATGATTTTACTGCAGCTTGGCTTGCCGGGTCTTCGACCTTCAGCCTTCAGCTTCCGGCGTTGCCTCTGATGCCTGATAAACTTCCAACCGGATGGGTGAAAACGACTCTGGGCGAGGTCAACGTCCCGTCGCGTGCGCGCGCTTTGCCTAGCGAAGTGCCAGGTTTGCCCTACGTTGGCATGGAGCACATTGAGACACAGACGATGAAGTTGCTTGGCCAGGGCGAAGCCAGCGGGCTGAGAAGTTCTTCTGTTAAATTCAACAAGGGCGACGTGCTCTACGGAAAAATGCGGCCGTACCTCAACAAGGTTTGGGTCGCTGAGTTTGATGGGTTGTGCTCTGCGGAATTTCTGGTATTCCCCAAAACAGAGGGACTGAACAGCCAGCTCTTCGCCTACCGGCTCAACTCGCAGGACTTCGTAAACTTTGCGAATCACCATGTCAGTGGCGACCGCCCGCGCGTAGATTTCGAGAAATTGGCAAAGTTTCCGTATCTGCTTGCCCCTGCTCGCGAACAGGAGCGGATTGTGGCGAAACTGGATGCGTTGCTGTCACGGGTGGCTGCGGGCGAAGGTGCTGCACGCCGCGCCCTAACCCGACTCCAGCGTTACCGCGGCGCCGTCCTCCACGCCGCCGTTACCGGCGAACTCACCCGTGACTGGCGCGAAACCCACAAGACCGACGAAACCGGCGCGCAACTCCTCAAGCGCCTCCTCCAAGAACGCCACGCCCGCTGGGAAGAAGCCGAACTCAAACGCCTCTACGCCGCCGGCAAACCACCCAAAGACGACAAGTGGAAGAAGCGATATTCTGAACAAACCACCCCCTAGACGGGTGACTTGCCCGCATTGCCCAGAGGTTGGGCTTGGGCATCAGTAAACCAAATGGGCGCACACGAAGTGCATGCCATCACCGATGGCCCGTTCGGTTCGCATCTGAAGAGCAGCCATTACACAAACTCAGGTCCCCGCGTTATCCGCCTGCAAAATATCGGCGATGGTGTGTTCATTGACGAGAAGGCACACATTAGCAGGAAGCACTATGAGCTTTTGAAAGATCACGCCATTTATGCAGGCGATTTGGTTATTAGAGCACTCGGCATTCCTGCTCCACGCGCTTGCCGGATCCCCGACATCGGCCCAGCAATCGTTAAGGCTGATTGCATCCGCTTCAAAGTCGCAGAAAAGTTCATTGATGCAAACTTCGTACTTTACGCCTTGAATTCACCAACCACGCAGCATCGAACCGAGAAAAAGATTCATGGCGTTGGTCGTCCTCGACTCAACCTTGGTGAAATCAAAGCCATCGCGCTTCCGCTGCCACCACAAATGGAGCAAAAGCAAATTGCCCGGGAAATCGAACACCGCCTCGCAGCTGCCAACCGTTTGTCCTCGACACTCAATCGCCAACTTCAGCAGGTTCAAGTCACACGCCAATCTCTCTTGCGAGAGGCATTCGCCGGAAACCTCGTCCCGCAAGATGCGAAAGAGAAACCCGCGTCCGACCTGCTCGAACGTATCCGGGCCGCACGAGTCGCAGACGCCGAGGAACAGAAGCAAGCAAGGAAGGGCCGAGGCAAAACCACACCCAACCGTACGAAGGAAACCGCCGACATGAAGAAATCCGTTCCAACAAAAGATGATTTGCAGAAGGCGTGGAAAAAAATCGGGAAAGAGCCTGACGCTAAAAAACTGTTCCAGGCGGCCGGCTTTGCGCTCGATCAAGTGGCTGGTTTCTACGGGTTGCTGCGGACGGCGCGGGACATCGTTGAGGTTTTTAAAGCAGCCTCCAAAGGAGGAAAAGCTATGTCCGAGGTTTCCACTGTTCAGCCCAAGCAGACCAAACAGAAACCTGGGCGATTCCGCCTTGTGAGTCTTTGGCTGGAAGATTTCAAGAACCTCAAAAACTACAAAGCGGATTTCAATTCAGCACACGGGCTAGACATTATTCTCGGCTGGAATGGGACTGGAAAATCAAATCTTTTTGAATCGCTCGTCATCATCTTCCGCGACCTGCACTACTGGTGGGAGAAGAACCAATGGCCCGATGAGCCGATGGCTGGCTACCGCCTGCTGTATGAAATCGAAAACCACTTGCTCGAGGTGAAATGGAACCCGAAACAGATGAAGCGACCAGAGGTGACCCGTGCTGCGATTACAAAAGAAGGAGCCGAAACGCCAGGGTTCGCCAGAGCAGCAAACAAGTCAGCTCTTGATGGCAATGTGCCGATGCAGAAACAGCAAAACAGAAACACACGGGCGGGACGCCCGTGCCACTACGTTTGGCCCGGCGCTCCGGCAATGCTCCCCCGGTTTCCGGCTGCATGTTTGTCGCAGTCACGAAGTGAGTATGGCACAGGCTGGGGAAAGTGGTTTGTTAGCGGCTAACACGAAATGCATTACCCACGCTAAGGCATTGGCAAGCTCCAGCCCTCAGGCGTTTTCGAGCGCGCGAAGGACCTCGTTGGCTCGTGCGGTTAGCGTGCGTTCGAAAGCGGCGGTGAACGCGCCGCACTCCACACGCTTCGCGAAATCGAAAGCCGCCTGGCAGTCGCGCCAGCGTCTGGAGCGCGGTGGCTTCAGCACCGCTTTGGAACAACCTCAAGCCGCGCCGGGCTGGAGCGCGCGGCTCATGGCGGCGAGATGGGCGGGCGCGGTGCCGCAACAGCCGCCAACAATGCGCACGCCGACGGCCAGGAGTTTCCTGGCGGTGTCCGCCATCTGCTCCGGGGTGGCGTGGTAAACGGTCTGGCCATTCTCCACCCGCGGGGAACCGGCATTGGGCTGAATAATCACCGGCGCCGGACCGGCGGCCTGAACGATTTGCCGGGCGAGTTCCACATAGTCCGCCAAATCCAGCGAGGTGCCGCAGTTGGCGCCGACAATATCCGCGCCGGCATCCGTGGCCCGCCGCACGGCTTCGGCCACGCCGGTGCCCATCATGGTGCGGAACTGGCCGGGCGCGGTTTTCTGAAACGCGTAGGTGACCAGCACCGGCACGCGGGCGGCACAGGCCTTGGCCGCAGCCACCCCCACGACGGCTTCGGCGGGGTCGCTCATGGTCTCGACGAGAATGGCATCGGCACCGCCGTCGAGCAGCGCGGCGATTTGATCGCGGAAGGCCGCCTCCAAATCCTCCGCCGTGGTGTCGCCGACCGGCTCCAGAAAATCGCCAAACGGTCCGACATCGCCCAGCACCCAGCCGTGGTCGCCCGCCGCCGCGCGGGCCACTTGGGCCGCCGCGCGGTTCAACTCCGCCACGCGCGGCACGAGGCCGTGGGGCGCCAGCGCAAAGCGCGAGCCGCCAAAGGAATTGGTGGTGATCAAATCGCTGCCGCCCGACCGGTAAGCCTGGTGGATCGCGCCGACGTCGCCGGGGCGTTCGAGGTTCCAAAGCAGGCCGCAGTCGCCGCTCTTGAGGCCGCGGGCAAGGAGTTGCGTGCCCATGGCGCCATCGCAGCAAAGCGGACGCCGGGCAAGTTCATCGAGGAGTGGGGTGGTATTCATTTCAATCAAAAATGACGGTTCGGTTGCCGCACAAAAACACCCGGTCCTCGAGCACCAGCCGCAGGGCGCGGGCCAGGACCATTTGCTCCACGTCGCGGCCGGCCTGCGAGAGGTCGTGCGCGGTGTGCGTGTGATCCACCGGAATGACCTGCTGCACGACAATCGGGCCTTCATCCAGTTTCTCGGTGACGAAATGCGCCGTGGCGCCGATGACCTTGACGCCGCGATCGAAGGCCTGCTGATAGGGGCGGGCGCCGACAAACGCCGGCAAAAAGGAGTGGTGGATGTTCAAAATCCGCGAGGGAAAGCGGCGCACGAACTCCGGCGTCAGCACCCGCATGTATTTGGCCAGCACCAGATAATCCGGCCGCAGCCGCTCGATGGCCGCCAACAATTGCGCTTCATGCGCCTCGCGCGTGAGCGATTCGTGGCCGAGGCAATGAAAGGGCAGCCCAAACCGGGCAACGAGGCTTTCCAGCACGGCATGATTGCTGAACACGGCAAGCACCTGCGCATTGAGTTCGCCAAAGGCGTGGCGAATCAGGATATCGCCCAGGCAGTGATGCTCCTTGGAGGCGAGCACCACGAGGCGCTTGGGCGTTAAATCGGAAAGCCGCACCCGCGCCGAGGGGGGCAGCACCTGGCGGACTTCGGCTTCGATCCGGCCAGGCTCCACCGCGCCGTCAAATTCCGTGCGCATGAAGAAGCGCGCCGCGTCGCGCTCCACGAATTCCTGGTTGCCCACCACGTTGACGCCGTGGCGGAGCAACACCCCGGTGACGGCATGAACAAGACCGCGGCGGTCCTCGGACTCTACCAGCAGGACTTGGGTGCTCATTTGAAATACATGTCTCCGGCTTTTTTACCCATTTAACCGCCCGGATGCAATCCCGATGATGGGGAAAGAAGCAATTCTCATTTTGAGGAGCGCGGCCGCAGCAACGTACGCAAATCTGGGACTCACGGATAAACCCACGCGTTTTGCCTGTTCGCACCTTGCTGCGCCCGAGGACGGGCGCGCTCCGGCGGGTAGCCCAGGTCACGCACTCGGCAGTAACCCCCGGTGACGGGCCGTCCCCGCCCCGACCGAAAAGAAAAAAAACCACGGAGAGAATTCTCCGTGGTTGAATGAAAGATTTCGCGCTTACTCGGCTTTGGCCTTTTCCTTCTTTTCGGGCTTGTCGCCTTTTTCAGCTTTGACCGCCTTGGCGGCCTTCTCGGACTTGGCGGCCTTGTGCTTCGCATCGGCGGGCGCGGCTTTCTCGTCTTCGTGGCGTTTGCCGCGTTTTTCGGAGTGCGGCTTTTCTTCCACGGGCACTTCCGCCACCGCGATGGCCGGCGTGGTGCTTTCGACGCGCACTTTCAAGGTGCCTTTGACCTCTTGGTGAAGGTTCAATTCCACCTCAAATTCGCCGGTGGTGCGGAAGGCGTGCTCGAGATGGATCTTCTTCTTGTCGAGCGCGATGTCGAACTGATGCTTCAATTCGTCGGCGATCATGCCGGCGGTGACGGCGCCGAACAGCTTGCCTTCCTCGCCGGTCTTGGCCTTGATGACGCAAATGAGCTTGGACAGCGCCTTGGACAGTTCGGTCATGGTGTTGAACTCATGCGCTTCGCGTTCGGCGCGGCGCTGCTTCAACGCCTCGATCTGGCGTTTGTTGGCCGCAGTGACCGGCACGGCCAGTCGCTGCGGGAAGAGAAAGTTCCGCGCGTAGCCGGCGGCGACGCGGACATTGTCAGATTCACCGCCGAGACCGACGATGTTTTGCAGGAGGATGACTTCAGTTTTTGCCATACGATAAATTGTGTAATGCGTGATTGCTGCGGGATTGATGCGTAATGCGTGATGCGTGAAAAAATCGGATCAAAAGGGGACGTCGTCGCTCTCGGGCGGACCATCGGCGTCCACGGGTTCAGCCGCCGGCGCCGGCGCGGACACACTGGGAGCGGCGGCGGGACGAGCGGGCCGGGGAGCCGAAGCAGCGCCGGGAGCGCCGCCATCAGCGCCGCGATTTCCGCTGTCGAGAAACTCAAAACTTTCGCACACCACGCGCAGTTTGCTGCGCTTTTGTCCGGTTTGTTTGTCGTCCCACTGGTCGTATTTGAGCCGGCCTTCAATCATGATGGGCCGGCCTTTTTTCAAGTACTGGGCGATGACTTCCGCCGTGCGCCCAAAAGCGGACACATCCACGAAAGTCACCTCTTCCTTGGCTTCGCCCGTCTCGGATTTCCACTTCCGATTAATGGCCAGACCAATCTCAACAATGGCCGTGCCCTTGGGCGTGTATTTCAGCTCCGGGTCACGCGTCAAATTGCCCATCAAGAGGACTTTGTTGTAATTGGCCATAGGACTTTGGCGGCTTAGGCCTTCGCGGGTTTGGGTTCGGGCAACAAGGTGAACAGCGCGCGGAAGATCTCCTCGTTCAGCGAGAATTTCTTCTGCAACTGCGCCACAATCGTCGGCGAGCCAGCGAATATGATGTTGGCGTAAAAGCCGGAGCTGTGGCGCTTGTCCGCGACGCGGGCAAATGCCTTGCGATCCATCTTCTGCACCGTCTCGACCTTGCCACCGCAATTGGTGATTTCGGTGGAAATCCGGTCGAGCACCTCTTTGGCGCCGTCTTCTTTGCCTGAAAGATTCAGGATGAACAAACCTTCGTATTTTTTCATTTTTCTTCGTTCGTGGGGCTGACCGCCCCGTTAAATTGGCTCATGGCCTTTTGTATTCCAGCGTCCCGCCAGCATTCCAACTGGCCGGCCGCCCGTGCTAAAACTTTTTCCAGCAGCGCATTTTCCGCGGCGCTGAACTTGCCCAACACATGACCGGTGATTTGCCGCAATTCACCCTGGCGGCCAATCCCGAGGCGCAACCGCGCGTACTCGCGCGAGCCGACGTGCTGGGTCACTGATTCCAAACCGTGATGGCCGCCGGTGCCCCCGCCGGGCCGCAGCCGGATTTCGCCCAGCGGCAAATCCGCATCGTCCACCACCACCAAAATCCGCGCCAGCGGCAACTGGTAATACCGCATCAGCGCGCCCACCGACTCGCCGCTCAAATTCATGAACGTCTGCGGCTCGGCCAGCAAAACCACCTGGCCGCCGCGTTCAGCCCGCGACACGCGCGCCTGAAACTTCCGCTCGAGCTTCCAGGACGCCTGCCACTGCGCGGCCAGTTTTTCGACCAGCAAAAAACCGGCGTTGTGGCGCGTCTTGGCGTAATCCGCTCCCGGATTGCCCAGGCCCACGATGAGAAAAACGTTTTCCATGTGAGCGTCACCGGATGGCCTGCACCGGGTTGCGAAAAACCACGGTCAGGCCGCCCGCAACCCGCGTTAAAACTATTTCTTCTTGTCGGCCTTGCCCTTGTCGGCGGCCTTGGCATCGGGCTTGGCCGCTGCCTTGGCATCGCCCGCCGGGGCGGCCGCTTTGGCATCGCCCTTGGCCGCGGGAGCCGCGCCTTTGGCGGCCGGGGTGCCTTCGGCTTCGCCTTCCTTCTTTTCCTTGGTCATTTCCACATCGGCGGCGGTCGGAGCGGCCACGGCGGCCACTTCTTCCTCGGCGCGCGGCGCGGACACCGCCACGACGGCGCGGCTCTTTTCCCCAATGATTTCCACGCCCGCCGGCGCCACGACTTCGCCCAAGTGGATGGACTTGCCGATTTCCAGCGCGGTGACGTCAATGAAAATCTGCTCGGGCAAATCCTTCGGGAGGCAGCGCACCTTGAGCTTGAACATGACGTGTTCCAGCGTGCCGCCACCGGTCTTGACCCCGGCGGCTTCGCCGGTGGTTTCCACGGGCACGGAGACGATGAGTTTTTCGTCCTCGGCGACTTCGTGCAAATCCACGTGCAGGACCTTGGCGCTCAGCGGATGATGCTGGACTTCCTGCACCAGCGCGAGGCGCTTGGCGCGGGCGTCGTTTTCCACCGACAAATCCACCAGCACATTTTCCGAGACGGAATGGTGCAGCAGGTCGGTGATTTCCTCGAAATCCACCTCGAGATTCTGCGGTTTGGCCTGGCGGCCATAAATCGTCGCGGGCACCCGTCCGGCCCGGCGGAGTTTCGTCACTTCGGCGCGTTGCACTTGCGAACGCGGATATGCTTTCAATGCTACAGATTTCATTTTATTAAATTTTTCCCGGACGCGCTCAACTGGTGCGCCCGCCTTTGAACTCAAACAGCGAGTTGACCGACGAATTACTGTGAATCCGTTTGATGGCTTCGCCCAAAAGCCCCGCAACCGACAAGGTGGTAATCTTCACACCGTCAATTGCAGGGCGTTGGACTGTATCAGTTGTTATCAATTCGTCAATAACAGAATTGCGCAATCTTTGGATGCCCACATCATTCAGCAAAGCGTGGGAGACGCAGGCCATGACCTGCTTGGCGCCTTTGGCCTTCAACGCCAGCGCCGCTTGCGTCAGCGTGCCCGCCGTCTCGGTCAAATCATCCACCAGCAAAACATTTTTCCCGTCAATTTCGCCGATGACGGCCATGCTTTCCACTTCCGTGGCGCTCTTGCGCCGCTTGGCCACAATGGCCAGTTCGGCCTCCAGGGTCTGCGAATACGCATGCGCCATTTTGATGCCGCCGGCGTCCGGGCTGACCACCACGAGGTTGGTCAGGTTCTTCTTTTTCAAATACTCGTACATCACCGGCGCGGCGTAGAGATGGTCCACCGGAATGTCAAAAAAACCTTGAATCTGCTGCGCGTGCAAATCCATCGCCAGAATCCGGTTCACGCCCGCAGCCACCAGCAGGTTAGCCACCAGCTTGGCCGTGATCGGCACGCGCGGCTGATCCTTGCGGTCCTGGCGGGCGTAGCCATAAAATGGCACCACCGCTGTGATGCGCGACGCGCTGGCGCGCCGCAGCGCGTCAATCATGATGAACAGCTCCATCAGATTGTGGTTCGTCGGCGGGGAGGTCGGCTGGATGACAAAGATGTCCTCGCCGCGCACGTTTTCTTCAATCTTTACGAACGTCTCGCCGTCCGGAAACGGGGTGATGGTGCATTTGCCCAGTTCCATGCCGATGGATTTGCAGATGGCGCGGGCCAGCGGCTCGTTGGCGGTGCCGGAAAATACTTTCACAATATCAAAATCAAACCGAATTTGTTCGCTGCCGGTTAAAAAAAAGAAAACCCGCCGGATGTGGCGGATGAATCGTTGCTTAATCGTAACAAGCACCCCGCATGGCGCAAGCGGAATCTGCAACCGAATGACGGCGATCCGTGCTTGATGCCATCAATGAGCAGCCGACTTTGCTGGCGGCAGCTTGTCGGCCAGAGCCGATTTTGCCGGCGGGACGGCTTCGCCCACCAAAGTGACCACGCTGCGCGAGGGAACCACGAACGCATGGTTGAGGTCAATTTGGTCGCCCGCAGCCAAATTTTGCAGCGCGGAGGTGGTATAGGTGGTGAAGGGCCACGGCATGGCTTCCGGTGGCGGGCGGGAAAGGGAGTGGAGGCGGACCGTTTGGGGAGCGGCGGCCAGGTTCACAAAGACCATGATCATCCGGCCCGAATGCGGTTCGAGATAAGCCGAAGCCAGCAGTCCTTTGAGGTCCTGTGGTCCGCGCAACTCGAGGCGCAGCATTCCCGGCCGGATGAAGCGGCTGTAATTGCCCAGCACCCAAAACAGCTTGGATTCGTAGATCGTCTCCGCGTCGCCCGGTTGCTTGTAATCCGTGTAAATCAGACCGCTTTTGAAATCCTCGCTGGCCACGGCATTCCACCATTGCCAGGACGAGGCGTTGACGAGCGTCAGGTCGCAATGAATGATCCGGGCCATCCGCAAGGCCGAAGCCATGCCCAAGTCCCGACCGCGCTCCATGATGCAATACTCGCTTTGCCAGATTTTCCAGCCGGGATACTTTTTAAACTCACGGCCAAGTCGCTGCCGGTGCTGGAGCAGTTGGGTGCCCACCTCATCCGACCAGTAGCTGTGATAGGTGATGAGGCCGCTGAAACAGGCCGAGAGGGAGGAATCGCCGCAAATCAATTGCAGGTAGTCGCCGTAGTCCGCCTGCCACTTTGCGCGAGCCAGATGGTCGAGGGAATACATGTCTGGAATGCTGCCGGATTCCGGGCCGAGTATCTTGGTGGCCAGGCCTTCCCGGTCCAATTGGGCTTTGAGCGCCAGGAACACTTTCCTCAAATCCCCGTTCGCGTAACGGCAGCCTTCTTGGGAATGCTGCCAATCCCACTGCGGCTCGTTGACCGGCAAGATATAGCTGAAATCAATCCGCTCGGCCAAGTCGGGATGGTCGCGAAAGTGGCGCAAAATACCGGTCAAATACCTGGCAAAGGCCGGCTCTGCGCCGGGCCTGAGATTGGTGGTGGAATTGGTGTCCGCCCCGAGGTTGCTCAAGCCGTTCCGCGTGAGCCACAGCGGCGGGCTATAGACGGTGGCGGCAAATTGCTGGACCCCGCGCGCCTTGGCCGCGCGCAGAAACCATCGCTCGTTGGCCTGGCGCGACCAGTCGTACCGTCCTTCGGAAACCCCGAAGGACTCGACCGTGCGCCAGTCATCGCGGATGGTCTGGTGGTTGATGCCGGCGCCCAGATTGAAGCGCCAGAGGGACAGGCCAATGCCGTCATTGGTGGAAAACAGCAAATTGGCAATCTGGTTCTTGTTCGTTTCTGACCAGGCGCCGATTTTTTGCATGGACCAGGCGTCGTTCGCGCCAAAATTGTCCATGACTTGGTGCCGAACAGAAACATCCAAGACATAGGACGCGGGATTGCCCGCAGCCTGGCCGGCAAGCGCAGCCGCACCCATGATTACGAACGCCAGCACAGCCAGGCCAACCGTTGGGAACAACGGCGGCAAACCTGAACCCCGCGAGCATCTTCCCAACCGCAACATAAATCATGGTCCCAGCAGCGTCCGATAAAATCGCCGGTTGAATCCGGCGGTGTTCGTGTCCACCCAATTGAACGGCATGGCCACCGGGTTGGTCGTGAGCAGGTTAGTCCAAGTCACCAGGTTGGTCGAGGCTTGAACGGTGTAGTCCGGTCCGATGGCGCCGCTGATTTGGGCGAGGAACTGATGGTTGCTCAGGGTTGGAGCAGAAATCTTCGGCACCGTGATCGGCCGCACGGTGACGAGGAAACTTTGGGTGGCACTCAAGCTGGGTGAACCGTTGTCCGAAACCACCAAGGACAGCGGATTCGTGCTGTTGGCCTGCGCGATCAGCGGCCGCCAGTTCAAAATGCCGTTGGTCGGGTTCAAGGCCGCCCCGGCCGGCCCCACCGGCAGGGTGAAGGCCAGCGTTTGCGCGGGTTGATTTGGGTCGGTGGCAGTGTTCGTGAGGACGAGAGTTTGCCCCGGATTGATGACCTGGTTGCCGGCGGTGCTGGTGAACACCGGCGGCGCGTTGCTGTAAATGCCGGTGTTGATGATGGCGGTGGCGATGGAATACGGAGCCAAGGTCAGATTGCGATTGCCGGATAAACTGGCGCCAGCCAGATTTTCCGCGAGCGTCAGCCTTTGCTGCACGGCACCGTCATTGGCGGTTTTGTAAACCTGCCACGCGCGTTGCAGGGGATCAGTTGACCACCAGGCCGCTGCTTGGATCGTGGGATAACTATAATTGCTGCCCTTGTTAATCATCACCAAAATCAACTGGTCGCTCACGACGGGATTGCTGTTGGTGTGCCGGTAGAGCGAGACGAGAACATTTGGGTCGCTGCTGACCGCCTGCGCCCGCCAGTCGTTCGGCCGGATGAATTTGCTGAAATGGCCGAGCGGATAATACGTCTGCGTGCCGTTCGGGAGACCATTCCAGTAGCCGATGGTGGCATACATGACATTCCAAACCAGGTAGGCATTGGCGTTTTCAATGGTGAAATAGTTGTGGATCGTCACCGCAAGATGCATCCAATCCGGCTGATTTGTGGGGCTGTAGGTTTCCTGATCGTCGAATGGGTTGCCCTCAGTCATGAACTTCGGCATGGTCGAATAGGGATACAGCGAATTAAGCGTGCTCAACTTGGACGTTCCGGTGGTCGCCGGGGCGTCGCCGTAAAGGTGATGGCCGATGGCATCCACCTTCGCGGGCGCGGCATTGGCAAGGTAGGTGGAAACCGTGCTGCTGCCAATGGCCGTGGTGTCCGGACCAAGAATCTTCTGCGCGCCAAGTCCGGCGGCGGCAAACGCATTCCGCACCGCGGCGAGCGCCTGCGGATAACCGGCCTGGCTGGAATTTTCCGTGGAGTTCAGATAACTGCCAGCCTGATAGGTGGCATTGGTCCCGCTGGAGGCAAAATCCGGTTCATTCTGGATGGAAAGGTAGTCCGGCAAGGCCGAGTTGGATTGATAATACTGCAACGTTCGCACCCACCAGTTTGCAAAATTGGTGTAAACGTATTGCCCGCCGACTTTGGCCAGCGTGCCGGAAAACGCGCTGCCGGTGCTCTTGAGATTTTCCGGCGGCGACCACGAAGACAGCGTGATGTAACCGCTGGGCTGCATGGCGCGAAAATTGGTTGTGACCGCGACGCTCGCGGCATCGTAGCCAGCGAATCGCGCGTTGGTTGTCTCGTACGATGTGCTCAAGCGAATGAAACTGAAGTTCAATCCGCTGGCGGAAAAAAGCTCGTTATAGCGTTGATAATTGTTCAACACCGTTTGATCGCCCTGACAGAAGTTTCCGCCGATGCCGTAAATTCGCTGGTAGGTTGTGGCCGGATTCAGCGTGATCGTGCCGGTGCTGCCCACGCTCACGCTGCCCGGGCCGGTGAGGTAGGGGGCGCTCGTGGAGCCATTATAGACCCCCACGCCCTGGCGCACGCCATTCAAAACCAGTCCGGCCACGGCATTCGTGCCGGCAAAATCCAATTTCAACACGGCGCCACTGGAAACCGTCACCGTGGAATTGGTGTTGATCACGGGCTGGACCATTTCGAGGGTGCCTCCGTTCACGGTGGTGTCGCCAAGATAGGTGTTCGTGCCGGAAAGCGTCAGGGTGCCAGCGCCCGTCTTGGTCAACGAACCGCTGTCGCTCAACCCGCCAGAGTAGGTGGTGTTCCCGCCGTTGCCGCCGACCGTCAAAGCCACCGCCGAACCGGCGCCATCTTTTAGCGCAATATTACCGCTGCCGGCCAGCGCGCCAAATACTGGCGCAGTGACGCCGGTGGCAAAAATCAAGGCGGGATAACCGGCGATGATACCCGTGTTGTTGTCCACGACCGTGGCGGAGGCCAGCGCCGGGTTGGCGTCCACCGAAACCGCGCCGCCATTGCTGCCGGAGGGAGCTTTGATGGTCAAGGTGCCGGACCAAGTGTTGCCCGAATTGCTAAAATGCGTGTACGCCTGGTGTCCAGACTGGGTGTAGTTATCCACGGTGATCGGCCCGGAACCGCTGACCACGCCGTCGAGGTACAGGTCTTTGCCGATCCAGCGGGTATAGCAGGTCAAACCACCGCTGTTTACCGTCACCAGGCCCGAAATATGCTGCCCGCCATCCGTCACGGAAAATTGTCCGTTGTTGAAGGTGAAATTGTTCGCACTTGGCAAGTAATAATAGACCACCGGATAACCGGAGGTGCCGCCGAATCTCATCTGGCCGCCGCCGGAAACCGCGACATTGCCGGAACCGAGCGAACCGGCATTTTCATTGGCGCCGTAGTCCGTTCCCAGCGCCAGAATTCCACCGGTGATCATGGTGCCGCCCGTGTAGCTGTTAGAACTGATGGTCAGCGTCAGCGTGCCCGTGCCGGCCTGCGTGAGCGTGCCATTCCCGGAGATGACCCCGCTGAAGGTCTGCGCGGCAGAGCTGGAATCATTCAGCGCCCCGTTGTTGGTGATGGCGCCCGCATAATTTCCCCCGCCCAATACGCCGGCACCGGCGAGGGTCAGCAGGCCGGCGTTGATGGTCGTAGCGCCGGTGTAATTGTTCACGCCGGAGAGGGTCAAGGAGCCGGCGCCCAGCTTGGTCAAGCCGCCGATGCTGGAAGTGGCGGGGTTGAGACTGACGCCGATGGTGATGTTGTGGGCGACGATCCCGTCGTAGGTGTTGATGATGGCTCCGCCATTACCCACATAAGTGTTTTGGTTGCCGCCGTAGAGCGTAACGAAAGCATTCGTATCGGCGGTCGCCACGACCATCCCGCCGTTCCAGTTCAGCCACGCGTTGCCCCCCGCCTCCCGGTCAGCGACTTTAATGTACGGCGTGTAAAGCGTGCCGCCGACAAGGTCCAATTGAAAAGTGGCCGGGGCAGTTGCGTTCACCGAACCGTCAACGCCGTTGGTGGCCCGCACCGTGGCATTGGTGATGGTCACATCCGCCCAGTCGAAGCTGCCAGCGGCGGCCACAATCCGATTGGCCATCAACGAGCCACCCGCGATGGTGAGATTGGCCCGGCCCACCGCGACATCGCCCGCCAGCGAAACTGCATTGCCAAGCGTCAGCGTGGGATTGCTGGAGTAGGTGCCGCCGTTGTTGCTCTTTCCCTGCACCGTGAGGCTGCCAGCCTGCAAACTGTTGCCCATGAAGTTGACACTGGCAGCATTCAAACTGGGATTGCCAAAAGTAACGGCGCCGGCCGTAATCGGGAGAGAGAGGTTGATGGTTCCACCGATGGTGCCATTGGTAAAGACCGCGTTTACGCCGGGGCCGTTCACCCAAACCGAGCCGCTCCAATTGGCATCAGTGAGGTTCCAGTTGCCGGTGGCCGCGCCGTTGTTCCACACCAGAGACTGCGCCTGGGCGCCGGTCGCCCAGACAAGCGACAGCAAGGTCAGACACCGCGCACCGAATGCTGGCAAAAAGTTGGGCGGCAATTGATATGGGAAAAGCACCCTGATTCCTTATTGATTGCCGCGAAAACCGCAGCCGGAAGCCAGAAACGGCACATCCAAGTCGGGCGGCGGCGGACTGCTGTATTTGATGGCGATAACCACCAGCAGCTCAATCAGCGTAAAGGCCGACACACGGAATGTTTCTTTCTCAATCGTTTTCATGTTCTTCTCAGTTTATACAAATTGCCGGCCCGCAGCGAACCCAAACGCTGCGGGCCGGACTACCCCAAACCACCGCTTGACTTCCCGCCAGACCCATGACTGGCGGAAATTGGTTGACTCCGGGGTTGGCGTCAAGGCTCGCGCAGACGGTAGAACACGTTCGTCTGGCTGGGATCAATGGTGATGCTGTAGCTCGTTCCGCTGGCCGTATTGGAAATGTCCTGCCAATCGGCGGGCACCGCCAGATTCACGGAGTTGGATTGCACCAGCCAGCCCAAGTGATCCGCCGGCCAGGAGAGGCTAAGCGTGTTGCCAGTGACGCTGAAGGTGAGGTTTGTTGGATTGGTGGCGATGGGTGACGGCACCAGCAAACTACCCGTGCCGGTGAGATAAGGCGCGCTTGTGCCGCCATTGTAAACACCGGGAACTTGGCTGACGCCGTTCAAGACGAGCGCAGTCACCTGATTCGTCACCGCAAAATCCAACTTCAACACCGCCCCGCTGGCCACCGTCACGGTTGAATTCGTGGCGATCGCAGGCTGGGCGATTTCCAACGTGCCACCGTTGACCGTTGTGTTACCGGTGTAGGTGTTCACATTGGTCAACGTCAGAGTGCCATTTCCGGTCTTGGTCAGCGAACCGATCCCGCTCAACACGCCGGAATAAACGGTGTTGCTGCCGTTCCCGCCGACGGTCAAGGCCACAGCGGAACCCGCGCCATCCGCCAGGGCAATATTGCCGGTGCCAGCCAGCGCCCCGAACGCTGGGGCGGTGATTCCGGTGGCAAAAGCCAGGGCACTATAATAATTGTTGGCGCTCGAAGGCGTATGGTTGTTTACCACGGTGGCGCTGGCCAGAGCGGTGTTGTTATCCACGGAGAGCGCGCCGCCGTTGCCGTCCGAGGGGGCAACGATGGTCACGGTGCCGGAATAGGTATTGCCTGGATTACTGAAATGCGTGTAACCCTGATGCCCCGTGGCATACGCAACATTGTCCACGTTTATGGGAGCCGCGCCGGCGACCACCCCGTCCAAGAAGAGGTCTTTCCCGATATAATGGGTGTAGGTGGTCAAGCCCCCGCCGTTCACGGTCACGGTGCCGAGCAGGTGCTGTCCGCCATCCGTCACATTCAACTGGCCATTATTGATCGTGAAGCTATTGACGTCCGGAATGGGATAGTAGATCACAGGATATCCGCTGGTGCCCCCGAATTTAAGCACGCCGCCGTTGGTAATCGTGACACTTCCCGTTCCGAGCGAGTCCACGTTCTCATTGCCGGCATAGTCCGTCCCCAGCGCGAGGGCGCCGCCGCTGATGGTCGTGCCGCCACTGTAGGTGTTGGCGCTGGTGGTGAGCGTCAGGGTGCCGCTGCCAATCTTGGTCAACGACCCAGAATCACTAAGCACGTCGGCGTAGGTGGTGCTGGCATTGTTGGCGCCCACGCGCAGGGCCACCGGCGCTCCGGCGTTGTTGGTCAGCGCCAGATCATAACCAGAACCAGTCGAGGTCGCCGACGCCAAACCACCGAAGGTGAAGGCATTGTTCGCCACCGAGCTGTCAAACACCAGGCTGCCGCCATTCATGACCAGGGTGCTGTTCGTCAGGGCGAACGAGTTCGCGAGGTTCAACGTCCCGGCCGAGTTGGTGGTGGGGCCGCTATAAGTATTTGTGCCGCTCAACTGCACGGTTCCACTGCCAATATTTATCAAGGCGTCGCTGGCGTCGTACGGATGAATGTTTCCAGAGATGATCAAATCAATCCCGTTGGTCGTCGAGCCGCCGGCAGCGGCGTTCAAGGTAAGCTGGTTGCCGCGGATGAGAATCGGCGCGCTGACCACCGAGGCGGTCGGGGCGGCTAGCGAGGCGATGGTTTGGTTGTCCAAAACATACGAACCGCCGGAGGAAGTCATGGTGCCGGCATTAAGATTATAGCTACAGTCGTAACCTTCATTTCCGCCCGAAGCATTCGTGAGCGTTCCACTATTGAGGTTGACCGTATGCACGCTGTTGCCACCGTAACCCAAAGCATCCACATAATTCAGCGAAACCGTCGCATTGGCATTGACCGTCAGCGGACTGCGCAGCGCACCGGCGCTGCCACCCACGGCCAGATTCAAGGTGCCGCCATCCACCGTCGTTCCGCCGCTGTAGGTGTTATAGTTGGAGAGCGTCAAGCTTCCCGGCCCCTCCTTGTACAAAGCATGGGCTCCGTTAATCGGACCGCCAACCGTCAGGTTGTTCGCGGAAATCGTGACCGAACGGTCGCTCCCCAAGGTCACCGCGCCGGAACCCAGATTCAAATTATGCGCACTGCCGGCATAGGTAAAGTCAGCATCCCAGTTCTCGGTGAGGATTGGTTTCAGCGTCACGTCTGCGGCGGAGGTGTTATCCAGCGTCGAGGTGCCGGCGATGGTCAACGGTCCGGTGCCAATCGCCGAATTGGCTGTGCTGGAACCGCCATTGTTGATGTTCAGTTGGCCCGCCAACAAAGTGACGCCGCCGTTGAAGGTATTG
>Ga0316217_10003712_pt1 | contig 17059 bp, 13 predicted proteins | sample 1anoAmetaG_FD_203633 | JGI IMG/M metagenome (GOLD analysis project Ga0316217, IMG submission 203633) | Freshwater microbial communities from Trout Bog Lake, Wisconsin, USA - 1anoA | ecosystem: Environmental > Aquatic > Freshwater > Lake > Hypolimnion/Profundal zone | place: USA: Wisconsin...
CATCAACGACGACGAGCCTGGGCTCCAGGCCGACTACCTGCGCTGGCTGGAGCGGCTGGCCCCCTTCAACGCCGGCACCGACCCGGCCAAGGGCGGCTACCTGCACAACCGCTCCGGCGAGGACAACCAAATAAGTATGGGTGAATTGCATACTCTTTGTGTGTGAGTGAATCCCTGTCTATCTTTTGTAATAGTATATATACCCATAGACCATACTCTTAGCCCGATTTCAATCCTGCCGGCTGCAGGAAAGCGGCCTGCCCCTTTTACCTTGGACCAGCCAGCCCAAGGCCTTCGCCAGTTTCCGCCCCTGGGCCACCTCCCCCGGGGCCATCCCCTGGACCCAGACCCCGACGTCCTTCGTGGTCCGCAGAGCGTAGCTCAGGACCGGATCCTCCTTCGGCCTGAGGCCGGGCTTCCACTCCAAGCACATCCAAAGCGCCGGCCCGAAAGGAAGGATTGCGCAGGCACCATCCGGAGACGTCCGCACCACTGCCGGTGAGGTCAGGGTGGACCCGGATTTGACCCCGTCCAGCCGTTCCACCTGGTCCAGGAACGCCTCCCAAGCCTGCAGGGGCTTCTTCTTGTTTCTGCCATGGAACGCCAGGCGTGTGGCCACTGACTCCTCTCGCCCGTAACGCAATTCGAAGGTGGTCGGGGGTGAGGTCAGACTGGCCTTGGCCCGGCCTTCGAGGACTTTCTTGGCCATGGCCGCCACCTTCTTGCTCGGATCCCGCATCAGGTGCACCAGTAACGCCTCCGCTTCGGCGCCAGGTATCTCCCGCAGAGCCTTGGCCGTGGCACACCGGGTCAGGGCATGGGCCTCGTCCTCAGCGAGCTGTTCCAGGATGGGCAGCATCTCGAGTGTGGCTCGCCCTTCCATGGCGCGGGCCACGTAATTGCGCACGGCCACGTCGGCGTCGTCCGCGTGCGCCAGCAGCCTGGCCAGCACCTCCGGCGAAGAGTGTCGGTGGAGCAGGCTCGCCGCGGAGGTCCGGACATAGGGATCCGGGTCCTCCAGGCCGGAGAGCACCCGGGGGAGGGCTCGCGTGTCCTGCTCTAGGAACTTGCCCAGGGAGTTTAGGGCCGCGGTGCGCACTCGCCCGGATACGTCCTGGCTGAGTTCCAGCAGCGGCTCCAGGGCGACTGGGGCCGACAGCCAGGAACACCACCGGGCTACATGGGCCCGGACGGCCGGCACCGGGTCGAAGCGCAGGTCCATCGCCTCCTCGGCCCGGATGGGGTCCTTCTCCGGGTAGTACAAGCAATCCGAGGCAGCTTCCCGGACCAGGTCCTCAGGATCACGCAGCAGTTTCAGGAACCGTTCCCGGGTTTCAGGAAGTTCTTGGGCAGCGATTCCGACCGCGGCTTCAGCCCGCACCCCGGGAACCGGGTCCCGGCTCAACGGGAGCAGCAGTGGGGCCCGCTCCTTCCCCTCGTCCTGGAGATTCTGGGCGAGAGATTGCCGGACCTCGGGGGAAGGGTCCCGCACCATCTCCTGGAGCTTCCGCTTGGCCTCCAGGAACCCGCGACCGAGCAAAGTGACCAGGGCGTGCGCGCCGAAGGCCCGGTAGCCGGGGTCAGGGTCGTTTGCGAGCCGGTTAGCTACCTGCAAGGCCTCAACGTGGTTCTCGTGGGAGCCGATGCTGTAACCCCGGTACTGGTGGTATTCGTAACTGGGCGGCTTGCCCAGGAGTTCGACGTAAATCTCAATGGGCGTGGGTTCGCGAGGCTCTTCTCGGCTCACGGGTTCACCTGAGGTTGAAGAGATACAGGAATAATGCCAGGTCGCTGGGAAGACTCTGTTCGAGGTGGTCGTAGGTTTTGGCGCAGCGGATGGCCACCTCCAGGAATGTCTTCGCGTGCAAGTAGGCGGCGGTGACCGGCAGAGTCTCGGCGACCCAGGTCTTGTTGTCATCGTCATGAAATTCTCGGCCCGTTCCGGCGGTCAGCACCTGCTGGAAGAGCCCATTCATCACCCGTCCTGGCATCAGGGCCTGGAGCGCGTCGCGGATCCGAAGAGTCAGAGCCTGGAGTTGATAGACCTTGAAGGACTGGTGGTAGAAGCGGTAGATACCGTCCCAGTGGTTCCAGTCCTCCAGGATGGACTCCAGGAGCGCCTCCAGGTCCGGGAGGGCCACCCGGGAGGCGCTCAGCAGCGTGTCCACAAGGGCCTGCTTGTGTTCATGTGACTCGTAGGATTCCTTTGGGTTGGAAAGCGGGACCAAGCGTCGTCTTAGGCGCTCGCAGAGCACGCCCTCTGCCAGTAGCGAGAGTTGCTGGTCCGACAGGGCTTCGATCTCGGATTTGAGGGGGTAGTCCCGATGTCGCATGCCCCAGTTTAGCCCTCATGCCTGCTGGCAGTGTGTGCGGCGGCCTTCGTTCTCGGCGCTGCCCCTAGCTGGCCTTGGCCATTTGGATAAAGCTCACGGTACCTACGTTTGTTCAGGTGGCCTAGTTTTGGAGAGCAGCCTCGGCCGAGCCAGGAGGGCGAAGTGCCCCCGGTTTCCTTTTTGAATTCTTGTGGCTTGATCGTCCACCGGTAGCTTTCAGATTGACTTTGTCTGTTGCTGGAATTGAACTCGCAGCCGGCATCGCTCATTCTCAAAGCTGCAGGAGGTCGCGATGAAATCCTATCGAAGCACCATCACCCTTCATGAACAAGCTCGTGTGGGCTTTGTGAACATCACACCGGATGTCGAGGAGGCCGTCGATGCAAGTGGAATCATGGAAGGACTCTGCCTCGTGAATGCCATGCACATCACGGCTTCAGTATTCATAAACGACGACGAACCAGGGCTCCATCAAGACTATGCCCGATGGCTTGAACATTTAGCTCCTTTCAGTGCTAGCTCAGACCCAAAAACAGGTGGATATTTGCATAACAGAACAGGTGAAGATAATGGAGATGCCCATCATAAACGCCAAATTATGGGACGAGAAGTTATAATAGCAATAACAAATGGGAAATTGGACTTTGGGCCTTGGGAGCAGGTCTTTTATGGTGAATTTGATGGAAGAAGGGACAAACGGGTTTTAATAAAAATTATCGGGGAATGAAGTGATATTATCTGTTTTTAACATGAAACAAGCACAGACAAAGGCAATATTGCAATAATGCTTTGAAAATTCTAGCATCATGCGTTTTGTCGTCAGTAAAGTCCGCAGTTAAGGATAGAGAAAATTCTTCCTGATCACATGCGCAAAGCATATTTCACCTAGTTTCTATCAACAGGCGGTTCAGGGGAACAAAGCATTTCGCATAAGTCCACCCCTAATGCAATCGCAATCGCCTCCATGTTATCGATGGAAATATTCCGTTCGCCTCGCTCTACCGAGCCAACATAGGTCCGATGCAAATTGGCAAGCCCAGCTAAATCCTCTTGCGATAGACCCTGCTCTGAACGGAGTCTCCGAAGGCCTCGAGCGAATCGGAGCCTGGCGCATAGTTCTTTTCTACCCTTGTGAGTCACAAGGTGGATGGTCTAGACTTGATGACTATAGGTCTACAGACTATAAGTAGCATTCGAGCATTCACCCAATTCGTCGGATTGGGCCAACGCAAAAGGAAGGGGGTGTTTTTTCTTGCAGGATCCCTTGATAAATAAAGTTGCAACAGTCCTTGCATCCCTGGATTCAATGGTTATCGATGCGCGATCGCTTTCCAAGAAATTGCCCGGCCCCACGTGCCTGCTTGACCAGGAAACATTCCATCTTCTTTCACTTCGGCACGTGAGTGGCCATTTCGGTGCGGCCATTGTGGAGGGGTTCAAAAAGATCAAGGATCTGATGACAAATGAACAATTGCTCAAAGTGCATGAGGTCGCTGCTCAGAAGCGAAGATCTTCAGGAAAGCACGCGGTCAACGTGAGGTTAACAGCGGAGGAACATGCTTCTTTATCTGCAATTTCTGTTTCATCAAACCTTAAGAAAGCCAGCCTTTTAGTGGCAACCTCGTTCGTCTATTTTCGAATTCCAAACCCATAATCAGTTACATTGGGTTAATTTGTGCCGAGACAAAGCGTATTTCAGACTTTGAAGCAGATGGTGGCTTGAGCTTAGGTGCTGCCTGCATGGTTGTGACTGAACATTTCTGCCTGATGAGCAACTTGGAACCCTGCCCCTGAACCGGTCACAATTTGTGACCAGTTACCAGGTTGCCGCTTAATATCGACGGCTCGACCTTTCTGCCCATCAGGCGGTGCCGACGGCAGGAGGCTGCCCCGGGCGCCTCGGGCCAGTCTGTTGAGGCTGTTGTTGACCAGAACGTTACCGCGCCGGGTTGCTGCAAGGGCTCCCTGGAGGGCCTGCCGAATTCCAGCGCAGCCCAGGGCAGGCCACCGTCAGCAAACACCTCCGCGAGGGGGTAGCCATTGGCAGCACACAAATCACGAACCCAACTCTCCTGGGCTTAAGGGCGGACACAGTGGTCGACTTGGTCTGTGATGCAGACCCATAGGCACCATCCAAGCTAAATTCCAGATCCAATGGGCAAATGGCCCAGGTTCCATCGGGAAAGGAGTCGAAATTGGAATAAAATGACCAGTCACAACCCAATCATCTGGTCTCTTACTGTCGTATCTACTGGTTGAACCTGGGCTTGGACATCTATTCGGAGCCCTCGTGAGCGTCAAACTCTCAGAATTGATCTGGTCTGTCGCCGACCTCCTGCGCGGCGACTACAAGCAAGCGGACTACGGCAAGGTCATCCTGCCCTTCACCCTCCTACGCCGCCTGGACTGCGTTATGGCGGACACCAAGGCTGCAGTACTGAAGGAAAAGGCCACCCGGACCGGCATGGCCGACGCCGCCATGGAGCACCTGCTGATCAAGGCGGCTGGCCAGTCTTTCTACAACACGAGCCGCTACGACGTACCGGCCCTGATCGGCGACCCGCAGCACCTCAAGGAGAACCTGCTTTCCTACCTCCGGGCCTTTAGCCCCCAGGCCAGGGACATCTTCGACCGGTATAAGTTCGCCGAGCAGATCGAATACCTGGACGGAAAGAACCTCCTGTTCATGGTCGCGGAGAAATTCGCCAACTTCGACCTGCATCCCCAAGAGGTGAGCAACATCGCCATGGGGCATGCGTTTGAGGAACTGATCCGGAAGTTCGCAGAACTCTCCAACGAAACGGCAGGAGAGCACTTCACCCCCCGCGAGGTCATCCACCTGATGGTGAACCTGCTGTTCCTGGAGGACGAGAAGGGCCTTCAGAAGCCAGGTGTGGTCCGGTCCATCTACGACCCCACCGCCGGCACCGGCGGGATGCTCTCAGTGGCGGACGACCACCTCCAGGGCATGAATCCGGGGGCCAAGCTGGTCATGTACGGTCAGGAACTGAACGATGAGTCCTATGCCATATGCAAGGCCGACATGCTCATCAAGGGCCAGGACGTCTCCAACGTCGTCGCCGGCAACACCCTGTCGGAAGACGGTCATGCCGGGCGAAAATTCGACTACTTGATCTCCAACCCTCCATTCGGTGTCGAGTGGAAGAAGGTCCAGAAGGAAGTGACCAAGGAGTATGAGCAGCAGGGCTACAACGGTCGCTTCGGGCCAGGGCTCCCCAGGATCAATGACGGTGCCCTGCTTTTCAACCTGCACCTGCTGTCCAAGATGCGTCCGGTCAGCGAGGGCGGCTCACGCATGGCCATCGTGCACAACGGGTCCCCGTTGTTCAGCGGGGGGGCTGGGTCGGGCGAGAGCGAGATCCGCCGGTACATCCTGGAGAACGACCTGCTGGAAGCGATCATCGCCCTACCCACGGATATGTTCTACAACACCGGCATCGCCACCTACATCTGGGTGCTGACAAACCACAAGCGGCCCGAGCGGAAAGGCAAGGTCCAGCTCATCAACGCCACGGGTTTCTGGCAGAAAATGAAGAAGTCCCTGGGGTCGAAGCGGAAGGAACTCAGCCAGGAGCACATCGAGGAGATCACCCGGCTCTTCGGGAAGTTCAAGCAAGGCCCGCTGGTCAAGCTCTTCGCCACTGAGGACTTCGGCTACACGGCAGTATGCGTGGAACGGCCCCTCCGGGACGCCAAGGGCAAGGTCTTGAAGGACGCCAAGGGGAACGCCAAGTCCGATGCGAACCTCCGAGACACCGAGAACGTGCCGCTGACCGAGAGCATCCAGACCTACTTCGAACGCGAAGTGCTACCCCACGCCGCCGACGCCTGGATCGACGAGAAGAAGTCCAAGGTCGGCTACGAGATCCCCTTCACCCGCCACTTCTACGAGTACCAGCCGCCCCGCCCCCTGGAGGCCATCGATGCCGACCTGAAGGCATGTGTTGCGCGTATCCAGGACCTCCTGGTCCAGGTTGTGAAATGATGCTTCCTGAGTATCCGGGGACCCACCCAACCGGCTTTGAATTGGTCCCAGAGATCCCTAACGGCTGGTCCATCCTTCCCATAAAGCGAATTGCACGTATTGTTTACGGAATAGGTGAACCCCCGGGCTACGTTGATGATGGCATTCCCCTTATCCGTGCAACCAATGTCACTCGAGGCAAAATCACCAAACCCGGTTTGGTTCGCGTGAATCCCAAGGACATCCCGCAGACGCGGATTGTCTGGTTAAAGCCCGGCGACATCATCGTTGTTCGCAGCGGCGCCTATACTGGTGACTCGGCCATTATCACCAAGGAATGGGCAGGGAGCATCGCCGGATTCGACATGGTCGTGTCACCAACGGGCGTGAGGCCGGAGTTCCTGGCGTATGCGTTCCTAAGTTGGTATTTAAAGGAAGGCCAGATCGATTTGGAGAAGATGCGTGCTGCTCAGCCGCACCTCAATGCTGAAGAGCTAGGGTCGTGTTTATGTATCTTACCTTCCAAAGAAGAACAGCAATGGATTGTCGCTTTCCTCGACCGGGAAACCGCCCAGATCGACGCCTTGATCGCCGAGCAGCGCATTCTCATCGAAGGGTTGCGGGAGAAACGTCAGGCGGTTAGCCACAATTTTGTTACGAAAGGATTGGGCCCGGGTTGCCCGCTCAAGGAGAGTGGAATCGAGTGGATTGGCCCGATCCCAAGCCACTGGTGTGTGACGCCGTTGAGGCATTGGATTCACGTCATTGAGCAAGGCTGGTCCCCAGAAGCAGAAAACAGGGCAGCCGAAGCTGATGAATGGGGTGTTGTCAAAGCAGGGTGCTGTAATGGTGGAGAGTTTTCATCAGAAGAGAATAAAGCATTGCCGAAAGCTATTGATCCTATCCTGGCCCTGGAAATTAAGTCCGGCGATTTGTTGATGTCCCGCGCAAGTGGGTCTGAAGATTTAATTGGCTCAACAGCCATTGTTCAGAACGAGGTCCGTCCTTATCTTATGCTTTCTGATAAAATGTATAGAATCCGAATTAACAATGAAAAAGCCCATACGCATTACCTTGCCCTTGCATTGCAAAGTCCGCTTGGCCGGGCCCAAATCAAATCAGTGATAAGCGGTGCGCCCGGCCTCGCAAAAAATATTTCCCAGAGCGATGTCCGGAGTCTAATTTTTCCGATGCCCCCGCTGGATGAACAGTGTGCAATCGCGCTCTCCTGGAACCAACTATCTACCGCGATTCTTGGATTGATTACTGAAGCTGAGAAATGCATTACTTTCCTACAGGAACACCGCTCCGCCCTGATCACCGCCGTGGTCACCGGCAAGGTGGATGTCCGCGAGGTAGCCTGTGTCTAGCGTCCATCAGGAGAAGCACTTCCAGGCCGAGATTATCCTCCACCTCTGCGCCAACGGCTGGGATGAAGGCCACAACGACAACTACGACCAGACCCTAGCCCTCTACCCCGAGGACGTGGTGGCCTGGGTCAAGGTCGCCCACCCAGAGTCCTGGGCGAAGCTGGAGAACATGCACGGAGCCAACGCCGCCGGACAGGTCCTGGACCGGCTGACGAAGGATTTGGAGACCCAGGGGACCCTGGCCGTGCTCCGCCACGGCTTTCCTATGGTCGGCCTCGGCTCCACGCGGCTGACGATGGCCCAGTTCAAGCCGGCCTTTGGCCTGAACCCCGACACCCAGGATCGGTACGCCGCCAACCGGCTGCGGGTGGTCAAGGAGGTCACCTACTCGGTTCACAACGGGAACAGGCTGGACCTGGTCTTCTTCGTCAACGGGATCCCGGTCGCTACCGCCGAGCTGAAGACCGACAGCACCCAGAGCGTCTACGATGCCATCAAGCAGTTCCAGAAGGACCGGCCCCCAGTAGACCCCGTCGCGAAGGTCAGCGAGCCCCTCCTGGCCTTCAAGAAACGGTGCGTGGTCCATTTCGCCGTCAGCACCGGCGAGGTCCACATGGCGACCCGCCTGGAGGGTCCAGGGACGGTTTTCCGGCCCTTCAACCTCGGCCATGGAGAAGGGTCCGGTAACCCTCCAAACCCAGGCGGGTGCCGCACTGCTTACCTATGGGAGCGGGTGCTCCAGCGGGATGCCTGGCTCCATATCCTGGGCGGCTTCGTCCACCTGGAGAAGAAAAAGAAGAAACTCCCCGATGGCCGGACAGAGACAATTGAGGGCATCATCTTCCCCCGGTTCCACCAGTGGGATGCAGTGTTGAATCTAGTCGAGTCCGCCAGGGCCGAGGGGCCAGGGAAGACCTACCTGGTGCAGCATTCAGCGGGATCCGGCAAGTCCAACACCATCGCCTGGACCGCTCACCACCTGGCCAGCTTGCACAACAACCAGGACAAGAAGGTGTTCGACTCGGTCATCGTCGTCACCGACCGCACCGTGCTCGACCAGCAGCTCCAGGACACGATCTACCAGTTCGAGCACAAGGCTGGGGTTGTCGAGCGAGTGACGGACGAGGACGGTTCCAAGTCCGGGCAGTTGGCGGATGCCCTACTTGCCCGGAAGCCGATCATCATCGTGACCATCCAGACCTTCGGGTTCGTGCTCAAGAAAATCCAGACGGATGAGGCGCTACGGTCCCGGAGCTTCGCGGTGATCGCCGATGAGGCTCACTCCTCCCAGACCGGCAGTGCCGCCGCCAACCTCCGGAGGGTACTGGGCAGGGAGACGCCCAAGGACGAAGACGGGTCCGAGATCACCTTCGAGGACCTGCTGGACGCAGACATCGCCGCCCGGACCCGGCCTGGGAACGTGGCCTATTTCGCCTTCACGGCCACGCCTAAGTCCAAGACGCTGGAACTATTCGGACGGCTGGACAGCGAAGGCGTCAAGAGGCCCTTCCACAGCTACACCATGCAGCAGGCGATCGAAGAGGGCTACATCCTGGACGTCCTCCAGAACTACACCAGCTACAAGGTGGCCTGGCGTCTCGCCCACAACGGCAAGGAATACGACGACGCCGAGGTCGACAAGATCGATGCGGTCAAGGCCCTCGTCCGCTGGGTACGGCTCCACCCCCACAACATCGCCCAGAAGGTGGCTGTGATCATTGAGCACTTCCGGCACCACGTCGCCTGGAGATTGAACGGGCAGGCCAAGGCCATGGTCGTCACGGGCAGCCGGAAGGAGGCCGTACGCTACAAGTTGGCCATGGAGACCTACATCGCCGAGAATCGCTACAAACTCGGGGTGCTCGTGGCTTTTTCGGGCGAAGTCCAGGACCTGGAGATGGGTCCAGATCCGTTCACCGAGAACGGGATGAACCCTGGGCTTAAGAAGATGAGCATCCCGGAGGGACTGGACGGCGGCGACTACACCTTGCTGGTCGTGGCCGACAAATACCAGACTGGGTTCGACCAGCCCAAGCTCGTGGCCATGTACGTGGACAAGCGGCTGGCCGGGGTCTCCACCGTTCAGACCCTCAGCCGCTTGAACCGGACCTATGAGAAGGGCGGGAGCAAGAAGGACTGGACCGTGGTCGTGGACTTCGTGAACGACCCCGAGCAGATCCTGGCCGACTTCCAGAAATACTACCGGACGGCAGTGCTGCCCACGGGGACCAACCCCCACCTGCTCTACGATCTCCAGACCAAGCTGGACGCCACCGGAATCTACCTGCCGAGCGAGGTCGATGCCTTCGCCAAGTTCTTCTGGGACCCCAAAGGCCGCCAGACCCACATGGAACTGCAGGCCAAGCTCACCCCGGCCCTGGAGCGGTTCCAGGTGCGGCTGCGGGAAGCCCGTGATGGGCATGACGGTGAAGCCCTGGACGCCCTGAAGCTGTTCGTGAAGGATCTGGGGACCTTCTGCCGCCTCTACGAGTTCCTCAGCCAGATCATCGACTACAACGATAGCGACATGGAAAAGCGGTACGTCATCTTCAAGCACCTCATCCACCCCATGGAAGAGGCCTTGAGGACGGAAACACCTAGGGAGCCAATCGATCTTTCTAAGGTCCTGTTGACCCACCACAACGTCCGCCGGTTGGAGTCTGACCCGCTCGAGATGGAAAAGGTAGGTGCTGGAGTCATGGAACCCGTGGGGGATGCGGGGACGGGTGCCGAACGGGATCGGACGAAAGAGCACCTTTCAGCGATTATCTCCAGGCTCAACGAACTGTTTGAGGGGCAGTATACGGATTCGGATCAGGTCAATTACGTCAATGGTGTCCGAGACAAGCTAATGGAAAATGAGGATCTGGCACAGCAGGCTGCCAGCAATAGCAAGGATCAGTTCGCCCAGGGCGACATCAAGACCGCTCTTATTGGTGCCGTGATCGACCATATGGATGTGAACAACGATCTTGCAAATCAGGTCCTGAACAATCCAAAAACCATGGAGCGGTTCACCCGATTGCTGGTCGACCTCGTCTACGATGGATTCGAAAAGCGAAGGGCGCCTTTGATGCCGGGCAGGGTTGTAATTTCGCCAGGACCCAGCCTTTCAGCGTGAGAGCAGCACGACTATTTTCCGCCAGAGGCAGGTATGGGTGCAGGCTCAATTCTTTGGAACGCGTCAGCCCCCCCACGGTCCATCGCCCAGGCGCAATGAACCCCATCCTCCACCCGGACCCTCCAAGAAACCAGAATTTGTTCCCCGACCTCACCCTTGACAGAGGCTGTACGCAGCGTAAGCTTACGATATGGTAAAGACGATGGGAGAACGAATCAGGGAGTTGCGGGAGGATCAGGATCTCTCTCTCCGCGAATTGTCCAGGCGGGTTGGTGAAGCCTCCGCTGCCTTCCTTTCCGATGTGGAGCTTGGTCGGCGATTCCCTTCCAGCAAGACACTCACCAATCTGGCGTCGGTCCTTGGGACAACCCTTGAGGATCTCCAGCAATATGATTCTCGGCCCCCAGTTGAAGAACTCCGGCGCATTGCCAATTCAAACCCAGCCCTGGGAGTTGCCTTCCGGCGGTTTGCAGGGCTTCCGGAATCGGAAATGATGAAGATCCTCAAAGACCAACTTCCCGCTAATTTTCCAAGTGTTCCCCCTCCCCCTGGGAAGAAAAAATGAAAATCTTCCACGGGCGTGGAAGCCCTTTCTTTGAACGCCCGTTTTTCAGTGACAGTGAGATCGACCAGATGTGCGAGGACGCCCTCCGCGCAGTTGGCCTTCTCCCTGACAACCCTGAACCCATTCGAATTGAACGGTTCATCGAAAAACATTTTTGTGTTTCTCCCATTTATGAGGATCTCCCAGAGGGAATACTCGGTTTTACCCTCTTTTCTGGGAAGGGCGTGCAGAGCATCCACATCGGGAGCAACTTGGCAGAGACAAGGCCCTCGGAACGCCGGCTCAATGCGACCTTGGCCCATGAGGCTGGGCATGGCCTCATGCACGCCCACCTGTTCGCATTCCAGGATGCCGGCCTTTCCCTTTTCGGCCGGGATCCCGATGTCACAGCGGCCAAAGTGCTCTGCCGTGACGGGGAAAGCCAAGGCGGTCAGGTTTATGATGGACGTTGGTGGGAACATCAAGCCAACAAGGCAATCGGTTCCCTCCTTTTGCCGCGCCCGGCTCTACAGGCTGTGCTGGGCGCGTTCCTTGCGTACAGCCCGGACGGGCTCAGAGGCAGAACTGTTCCTGAGGCTCTGCGGGAAGAGGCATCCAGGGCACTTGCCGAAACCTTCGATGTGAATCCCGCTGTTTCCCGTATCCGGATCAACTCCCTGTACCCGCTTATGCCCAGGGACCCATGAAATATTTTTTTGTAACCCTTGTCAGCCGTGTAAGCTGACGTATGCTTCTACTGGAGAGCGCAATGCCTGCCCCATAGCTTCCTTCGTCGCCCTGAGCTGCAACCCTATCCCATCCCCCACCATCCAACGGAGCCTCACAATGTCTGAATCCGGCGCTGACCAGGGCCACGCCCGCCAAGTCAGAATCCATATCGACCAGAATCCGGTCTCGTCTCCCAACCCAACCACCGGGGAATCCCTCTACCACCTCGGCCAGGTCCCCGGGGGCCTCGTGCTCTACCGTGAAGTCAGGGGCGATGAGGAAGACCAGCCCATCGTGAACGGCCCGGAACCGGTCGACCTCAAGGAAGATGAGCACTTCCACAGCGGGCCGGAGCGGGCCAAGGAAATAACCATCTATGTGAACGGCACCGAGAAGCTGGTTCCGGGGAAGGAAATCAGCTTCGACCAGCTGGTCGCCCTGGCCTACAACCCCATCCCGTCCGGGCCGAATATCCTGTTCACCATCTCCTACGAGGAAGGCCCGCGCGAGAACCGGGAAGGCTCGCTGAAGGCGGGGAAATCTGTCTTTATCAAGAAAGGAATGATCTTCAATGTCACGACAACTGATAAATCGTAGCCAGGATCTCAAGCTGCTCTGGGAGGAGGGCTATAGCCTCCATATCAAGTCCGGCTACCTGCTGGTTAAGGACGTTCCCTATGTGAACACCCGTCGGGAGATTCTCCGCGGCGTGCTGGTAATGAAACTCAAACTCGCTGGGGACGAGACCGATAGGCCCGAAGACCACGTGGCCTATTTCAGCGGCGAGCACCCCTGCTTTGAAGACGGGCTGGAAATCGAAAAGATCAAACACAATGCCGCGAGGCAGATCCTTGCCGACGGCGTGGTGGTTGACCGTTCCTTTTCCGCCAAGCCGCAGCCGTCGGGTTACTATCCAGATTTCCATGCCAAGGTCGCCGCCTACGTCGACATCCTTTCGGGGCCAGCCTGGCGGCTGGACCACACGGTTTCTGCAAAGACCGCCGCCCTCGTCGAACCCGAAGTGGACGAGTCGGTGTTCAATTACATGGACACCGCATCCAGCCGGGCCGAGATTTCGCAGATCACCAGCAAGCTGGAGCTGGCCAAGGTTGCCATCATCGGACTGGGCGGTACCGGGTCCTACGTGCTCGACCTGGTGGCCAAAACGCCAGTGAAGGAAATCCATCTGTTCGACGGGGACACCTTCTTCTCCCACAACGCCTTCAGGGCCCCGGGCGCTCCATCCCTTGAGCAACTCCGGGCGCGGCCCCGGAAGACGGCCTACCTGGCAGGGATCTACTCCAAGATGCACCGGGGCATCATCGACCATCAGGCCTATGTGGAACCCGAGAACGTCGATGCCCTCCAGGGGATGAGCTTCGTCTTTCTCTGTCTGGACAGCGGGCCCACGAAGAAGATGCTCGTCGAGAAGCTGGAGTCCTTCGGCATCTCCTTCATCGACACGGGCATGGGGGTCATCGAAACAGACGGGTTCCTAGGGGGCATCCTCAGGGTGACCACGAGCACTCCGGCGGCGAGAGGTCATGTCCGGGACCGGATCTCGTTCTCGGACTCGGACGGGGGGAACGAGTATGATCACAACATCCAGATTGCCGATCTGAATGCCCTCAATGCCGCGCTGGCCGTCATCAAATGGAAGAAATTATTCGGGTTCTACCGCGATCTCAAGCTTGAACACCATAGCCAGTACTCGATCGACGGCGACCTGCTTCTCAACGAGGATCGCCTGCCGTGACGCATGCAAACAGCCTGGGACATAAATTCGTCGAATTCATCCCGGCGGAGCTGGAAGACGGGAAGATTTACATTTCCATCCGATTCGCAACGGCATCTCACAAGTGCTGCTGCGGTTGTGGGAGCGTGGTCGTCACGCCGATTAGTCCCACGGACTGGAAGCTGATCTTTGATGGCAAGAGCGTTTCGTTCTACCCCTCAATCGGAAACTGGGGCTTCAAATGTCGATCCCACTACTGGATACGGAACAATCAGGTTGAGTGGGCTCCCGAGATTTCGCAGGAAGAAATTGACGAGGGCAGAGCGAATGACCGGCTGGCCAAGGAGGTTTACTTCGGAAACACCGCCAGTGATGAAGGCTCGGAGAATTGTATCGTGGAGCGGACCGTTAAGCGCGGGCAGGGGCCGAAGGTGAAAGGCCAGGCAAAGGACTCATAAGTTGGCCCGGATGCCTGCCGCCACGAACACTCGGCATTCACCTCCTGAACATTGCATTCTTCCGTCACTTGCTCCGATGCTGACTGGATCGCGGTCTGCCCGCCAAAAGTAGACCACCCACCAGTCCTGGAGGTGGCATCCAGGGGAGCTCGAAAAGGGCGGCGTGGATGCTCGGGAATTGAACCCCTACGCCGCCTTGATGCACCCCGAACTGGACGGGCGGCTGGGTTGTCGCAACCTGTTGCCACTCATGACCTTGTTGGCGCACACCAAGATTTGCTTGCCAGTCAACCAATACAATTACGGCACTTAGAATAATCGCATTAGGGCAGTGGCGTGGACGTCTCATTCGGAAGAGGTGGGTCCAGCCTCCTCCAAATGAACTAGGTCATCTCTAGCGGGTGGAAATCCCCCAACCCTCCTCCTGGGGGAGAGAAGCCCACCTGGTCCCAGGGGATGCTCCTCGCCGGAACAAATCCGGTTATTCAGGGGGTCTACCTTTTGTACGAAGTCGTGGATCACATTTGACGAGCGTCCAAGAGATGGCGCAAATCTGGTGGATGTTCGCACGCCAATGAACCGTTGCCTGAGCCCAAACGGCGAGGCAAGAATGCCGGGCGTCAAATTCAGCCCCTCAGCAAAGAACTTCCGGGTGGTCAAAACCCATGGAAATGGTAATCTTTTCATTTGCAGTCGAGTTCGACCTGAGCCAAAATGCTCAAGAATTCACAGCAAAAATTCCGAAAGAGTCCATCCTGTAGGTACGGTTGGTTCTATCCACGGAGCAACAAATGGCCTCCACAAAACCAGGCGTCAAGTCAAAGCTCTCAGAAGGTGCGGCCCTTGCGACTCGCATTCGTGAGTGGGCTTCCTCTCCTTCAGGCAAGGAAGTTCTCAGTGTCACTCTGCGCGAGGCTCGGGACGAAGCCTCTCGTTTGGAACGAGTCCAGCGTGTCGATCCAAAGGCGATGTTGCAGTTTGTTACATACTGAACGACACCCAAGCGATGACATCGGGCACCGAGGTAAGGGCTTTCGATATTCCAGCCTTCAAGGAGGTTTTGAGGAACGCAAGTAGTTCCTCAAATCCTGCTATTGAGTCCAAACCTCAGGTTGAATACCTGGAAAGCTATTTCGCTACAATTAAGCCTGTCACTATGGTTGTTGAGCAAGAATATATTGATCGGGACTTTCTTGAAGATTATTCAGCATATTACGTCCGGTGTTTTTCTCCATATTCCAGGTTTTGCAAAAGAATTTTATTTTTTTCTGAATCATTTACAGAAAGCGATTTTATGGCCTTGCTTAAAGGCACTGTCTCGCCGCTGACAATTCAAATCCTTAAGGAGTCTTTTTTAGGTTTCATGGTTCTAAAACCACTGCCATTCTCTGTCATCGGGCGAACTTGTCTAAAAACGTTCAAGGATAATGGGGAAAGAACATATCCGATCAACAGAAAGTATTTTGCTCATCTTTGCGGTATTGAACTCGTAGTCGAAAGCTTGGCATTCCAGGAGCAAGACTCGGTTGCTGGTGCTTGTGCAACAACAGCATTGTGGTCAGCTTTCCATGCAACAAGTCGTAAATTCCAGCATGCAATGCCCTCTCCCTTCGAAATAACTAGGGCTGCGACTACAACTGGATTCAATGCCTCGCGGACATTTCCGAATGCAGAGGGGTTATCAATACAAGAAATGGCACAGGCTGTTCGCAGCGTGGGGCTTGAACCACACACTGTTGCGGCTGGTGACGAAGCCACAGTGAAAAGTGCGATATATGCGTACCAGTTTGCTGGCATCCCGATTCTATTAGCCGTGGAATTGTGGGACATCGAGCCGGCAGAACCAAAGATTGTGGCAGGACATGCAATGGCCATCACGGGGTTCGGCGTTCAGGGGACCCCGGCAATACCAGTTGGGCCGACCAAAATGTTGGATGAATCAAGCCGAATTAACAGGATTTATGTACATGATGACGGTTTGGGCCCATTTGCCAGAATGGAATTTGACGGCAAAATGGTTCAAACGGATATTAAGAATGGGGTTCCTAGGCTTGAATATTCGCTTTCTACAACATGGAAGAATGACACTGGTAATACCGGGTCTATTAGAGCCGTACCAAAGTTTTTGATTGTGCCTGTTTACCACAAAATTCGAATTCCGATGAGAAAAATCCACATCGAGATCGCGCAATTAGACCACTGGATTGAGAATATTCGAGTTGCCGGAGTGCTCCCGACACTAACCACACGGTTAAATTGGGATATCCGTCTGGTCACGGGAATCGACGTAAAAGAGTCCATAATGGGGTCATCAACAATAGATCCGGATATTAAGGTTAAGGTTCTTACAGCGTCGTTTCCTCGCTTTGTCGGGAAGGTTACTGCGATTTTGGCAGGCAACCCAGTGGCCATAATATTATTCGATTTAACGGGAATTGACCAAGGGAAAGCATTCCTCACCGTTATTCCTTTAGATTCAAATTTTGCAGCCAACATGAAAGCGGTTGCAAGCGAACCCACGTTGGAGGCCGCCATTTCCCACACGCCAGCTTGGAATGTTTTTTCTTGGTTCAAAGACAACTAGTACAATTTAGCTGGAAAAGCCATTCTCCCTTGACCCCGATAAGTGAGAAAAGGGCCAGGGCAAAGTGTTCAGGGTGGGCGACGACACTGTGTGGAGTGCGTCAGCGACAACTACACCAGTGCATGGGGTAGCGCTGAACCGGGCAGATTCGTGACACGTTTGAACTGCGACCAGGTGGACGCAGGAAGGCGTTGCCATGT
>Ga0316217_10003713_pt1 | contig 17056 bp, 2 predicted proteins | sample 1anoAmetaG_FD_203633 | JGI IMG/M metagenome (GOLD analysis project Ga0316217, IMG submission 203633) | Freshwater microbial communities from Trout Bog Lake, Wisconsin, USA - 1anoA | ecosystem: Environmental > Aquatic > Freshwater > Lake > Hypolimnion/Profundal zone | place: USA: Wisconsin...
GAATTACCCACGTTGGTGACGACGCTCTTGGATCCATAATTACGGTTTGTTCCCCATTCCACCCACGCGAATGCGTTGGTGGCGTTTCCCGTTACCATTCCCTGAAGCGTGGCGCCTCCGGCAGTTATTTCTATCGCCGCTTGCGTCACCGCCGCCGGAGTTCCGAAGACTCGGTTGGCGAGCAGGAATAAGTGGTCCGGACGGACAAAAATAAATTTGTTCGTGTCAAAAGTGTTGGCAATAGTGAGCATTTCCGCCGGCCCCAAACTCCAAACTGTGGCCTGTGCCACAATAAAAACAGGCGCGCTGCCATTGAAGCTTGCGGCGGCGTTGGTGATGCCAGAAATCATTTGCGCGGTGGTGGAGGCATAAGTTGGTGTCAGCCCAATCGTCCGGAGGCCGCGATCCACCGCGTTGTAGGTTCCATTCTGGTCGGTCAAACCCAGCAAGGTTGGACAATTCGTGGCGTAGGCCTGGGCTATGCCGCTGGTCACTTTATCCCAAATCGTAATAATGCGGAGGCCGGTGCGTTGGAGGTAAGCATCGGCGACGCTGGCGAAGGCCGTCAGGTTGGCGGCGTTCCACAACTCCACATGCGCATAGCCTGCGCCCGAGGGCCCGCAGATAAGACAGTCATTAGTCGTGATGGTTCCCCAATAATGATAGAACATCATCGGATCCAGGTCGGCTGCGAGCGGATCGGTGGTCCAGCCGATGGGCACACTGCCGCGCGCCGCGTTGCCCCAGTCCAACTCCATGACATGCTGCATATACTGAACATTGTCGCCATCACTTAAAATCAGCGCCACATAGACTTTATTTTGGAGCGGCGGCGGCGGCGGAATATCTGGAACATTGATCGGGTGGGCCACCCCGCTGTAAACCGAGCCATTACGGAAAAAATCGCTGGCCAGCACGGGAATGCCGTAGCTGGCAATCCACGTCAGGCCGTTGCCTTCGCTCGGCCACCAGCCCATATAAACTCCATTGGCTGGGGGCATGTTGGAAACGAACTTGGCCAGCAGCGTGGCGTCCTGGGATGTCCCCGGATCCAGCCAGACCACCGCCGACTTCACCGCGACAGCATAATCGCGCAGACACGCATCCCCATTGGTTTCCAGTCCTGTGATGATGCGATGCGTGCAGAGGGGCCAGTAGTTGGTGTAGAGATACCCATAAACCTGATATTTCGTCGTAAACCGCCCGCGCAGATCGTCAATAATGGGAAGGTTGTAAGGGGCATTGGTCAAGGTTGCCAGCAGGCTTGGATCGCAGATCAGCTCGGTGTTCACCCCAGCCATCGTGGTCGCCAGATTCAAGGTGTCGGCTTGGTTGGGGTCCGTCACCACCAGGCCGGTCAAATTGGTCCGGTATTTTAGAATGAGATTATAACCATTGGTGATGTTGTAAGGCAGATTGTGCAGGTTAAGCCAGGTGAACTCGCCCTCGCCTCCATTGTCGCTGTTGTTGGCAATGACGACCTGCGGCATGGTCTGGTTCACTACTCCTTCCAGAGATTCAAATAGGTAACACTCCGCCAGACTGCTGGAACTGGTGTCAATGCAATCCAGCACCGGGACTGGCTTCGAAAACGTCGGCAACAACTGGCTGGTCGGCCAATTCAGCCCCACGCCCTGAACCACCGGCGCGGGAATCAATGCGACCACAATCATCAAAAATAACCTTGTCATACTTGCGTGGCGGCTAAAGGCCAGCATCCGCTTCAACAGCAAACCGGCACCTATTCTTGGCCTGTTGGTGACGGGCGCGAATGTAGTTTTTATGCTTATTAGATTGCTGCTGACCTATTATTCCGGAAAGCGGGTAATTGAAATTGGCAAACGACCACTTCTAACTTAACAGGGTCTGTCAGAACTTCGGTCTTCCCGCTGCCAACCACCCTCTACCATCAAAATGCCTTGTCAAAAGATAGGCGGGCAAACCAATCGGCCGTTCGCCGTATGATTTGCCCGCCACTGTAACTTGTAACTTACTATCGGTGCTGATTTCCGTATCAAGGATACACCAAGCGATAGAACTCCGCCGACTTCGTCGGATCTATCGTGATATTGGTTTGATTGATGCTAGACGATCCAGGAACAGTGGTCCAGTCATTGGTGTTGGCGCTGACGCCGGCACCAAGGTTGTTGGTCTGCACCAACAGGCGCCAGCCGGTGTGATCCGCCGGCCACGAGAGCGCGAGGGTGTTGCCGGTGACGGTCGCCGTGATGTTCGTCGGCGCGGTGTTCACCGTGGCCACGACGCTCAAGACGCCGTTAGTAAAGGTGTAGGCCAATCCGGCACCCGGGCTGCCCGAGATGCTGGTGAAGTTGCCGGGATTGGCCGCACCCGAGCCGGAGAACAGGGTGAAGGTCTGACCGGCGGTGAAGACGCCGCTCGGCATGATGCTCAAGGTGCCGCCGTAGTTGACCGCGCCGCCCGCCGCGACGGAGGTGTTGGCCGGGGCACTGCCATTGACGCTGAAGAGAGCGGTGGAGCCGCCACTCAAGGTGATGTTGCCGTTGACGGTCAGCGTGCCGCTGCCAGTGTCACCCGGCTGCAACGTCGCGCTGGAGTTCACCGTTACGTTGCCGGCAATGGTGCCCACGCCGCCCAAGGTGCCGGCGTTGACAACCGTCGCTCCGGTGTAGGTGTTCACACCATCCAACACCAAGGAACCGGTGCCATACTTGTTCAAACCGCCGCTGCCACCGCCATTGAGCAACGGTTGGGATATGTTGATGCTGTTGGCCCCGCTGTCAATGTTGGCCCCGCCTGCCAGCACGTTCGCGGCAGTCAAACCACTCATGAAGTTGAGGAAGGAACCCGGCATTGCCTGCAGCAAACCACCGTTCAGGTTGAGTGTGCCGGTGCCGCTGCCTCTAAACACGTGCGTGACACTCAATGTGCCGCCGCCCAAGTTCACCGTGCCAACCCCGGTCGCGTTCCCGCCGATGTCAAGCCCGCCCACCGCCGAAATCAAGCCCGCGTTCGTTATCGTAAGCATGCCCGTGCCCGATTCGCCAACAAGCATGAAGGTAGCGATGTTGGTCTGATTGAAACTACCGGCAGAGATGTCCATCTGGCCATACGAGTTGGGCCAGCGGCCAACGGACGGATAAGCCGCCACCCACACAGTGCCGCCGGTTTGTTCCCATTCACCCGTTCCGCCACCGCCGAGCTGCAAGTTGGACGGTGAGGACACCACGCCACCAGACAGGTTGTAAGTGCCGAACAAGGTGGAATCCAGCCCACTGGTGTTCGTGGTATTATTACCGCCGATGCGCCAGTCGCCACCGGTCGTGCCCACCACAGTGCCGCCGCTCTGGTTGACGATGCCCGTGCAGTAACCGATACCGATCGGATTCCCATACGCCTTGCCGACATACAGGGTGTCAATGATCAGTTGGGCGTTGCCAAGAATATTGACCGTGCCGGTGCTGGGCGCAGCCGCCGAGCCGGGCGAATCCGTGACATTGAAGTCCGTGAGTGTCTGCAAGATGGAGTTATCTTGCAAGGTCAGGTTGCCGGAACCGCCATTGCCGACATCGAACCAACCGCCGGCGACGGTCAGTGTGCCAGAGTCGGCAACCAATACCGAGCCGGTGGAATTCAGCGACATACCAGTCAAGAACCGGTTCAGAGAGTAAACCGATGAGGTGTTGCTGATGACGAGAGCAGAGATTGAGCCGCTGCTTTCAGTGAGATTGAAACCCGTGCCGCCATTGTCAATCAATTGTGAATTGCCATGCAGGGTAACCACCACATTCTGGCTGTTTCCTGCAACGCCGTTGGCATATCCGAAAGATACGTTGGCGGCGGTGTAGCTGCTGTTGTAAAGGTCGGCGGTGGAAATATAGCCGCCCGCGCCATTGCCACGGCCGACAGCAAACCAATCGCTATTCGTCATGGTGGTGTTGGTCAGGATCAGCGAGGCGCTATGCGCCTGGTCATAGCCCACCCAAGTTTGGCCGGCCACATAATTGGTCGATCTCGCCGTGCCGCCAATGATGAGCAAGCCGTTGCCCACACTGACGCCGGCGCCAGCGAGGGTGTTGTTGCCCGCACCACTGAGTGTCAGGCTGGCCGGTCCGGCTTTGAAAAACGTGCCGCCGGTGGCCTTGACTTGACCACCCATTGTCAAATTACCTTCCGTGTCCAACGTGCTGTTGGCGGTAACTGTGTAGCCGCGATCAATGCTAGCTCCGGTGCCTTGGTAGCTCAACGTGCCGCCGGCCAGCACCAAGTTGGTCGGACTGGCTGAGGAAGCCCCAATTGAACTGGGATAACCGCTGTTTTGCAGGTTGGTGACATTCAAGGTGCCGCCGCTGACCACGGTCTTGCCGGTGTAGGAATTGTTATTTGCAACCGTCACCAGTTCGGCGCTGGTGCCCACGGCGTTCAGCGAACCGCTGCCGCCCAGATTCGCGTTGACCACGGTGGCTTCCAAGGTGAAGCCCGTGCCGGTGAGTGTGGCCGCGCTGGTGCCGTCAATGGTGGCGTTGTCCGCCGCGACCGTCGTTGCGGCTTGGTTATAGGAGTTCAATTCCAGCAAGGCGTTGTCCACCGTAACTGCGCTGTTGGGTGATAGGGCGGACGGGAAACCCGCCGTCAGGCTGCCGCCATTGATCACGGTGGGGCCGGTGTAGGTGCTGTTCGTGATGTTCAACGTCACGCCCGCCGTGCCGGCGAGCGTCATCCCGGTGGTGCCGGCGATCTTGCCATTGCCTTGCAGGACATAACTAAGCGTGCTGTTGCTGAATGTAATCGAGCTTGGACTGTTGGTAGTGGTTAGGTTGACCACGGGAGTGACTGCGGTATCATCAAAGACCACGCTGCTGCCCTGCGTGTAAAGTGCGGACGTGGAATTTAAGATATTGGTCCAGTTAAAATCCGTCCCGACGTTGAAGTCCCAGTTGATGTCCGTAGCACCGGACCAGACCAGGATGTTGACCGACTGAACATAGAGGTCAATGGTGTTCGGGCTGTTGACCGTGTTCGTGAAGATGTAACCCGAGACACCCGGCGGCAGCGTGCCGAGCACAACGCTGCCCGACCCGGCAAGCGCCCCGTATTGAACCAGCGGAATATCCGTCTGGCTGGTCAGCCCGCTTCCGATCACGTTGATAACGTTCGTGCCGGTTAACTGCAAGGTTCCAGAGGCAACGAGCGGCGGTGCAATAGGCACGCCAAACGTGCCCAAATCGAATTGCAGGGTTGATCCGTAAAGGGTGCCCAAAGTGACATTGGCGGGCGACACCTGATTGCCTGGGGATGCGATTTGAATGTCCAACGTGGCACCGTCTGCCGCCGCCAGCGACCCGTAAATGGAATACCCGGCGGCGGGAATGACCAGCGTGCCTTGGCTGACCTTGTTGATGCCGCTATTGTATAAGTTGTAACCGAGCGTCAGCGTGCCGCTGCCGATCTTGATGAGGTTGTCAGAACTATCGCCATCATAAAAATTCTGGTTGATGGTGATGGCATTCGCGCCGGTGTCAATGACTGCGCCAGCGGATGGAGCACCGTAAATATTGACCTGCGTCAGTCCGCTCATAAAGTTGGCGTTCGCGCCGGGCATCGCCTGCAAGGTGCCGCCGTAGAAGTTCAAAGTTCCCGTCCCGCCAGTTGATATGACTTGACTGGTGGCCAAGGTGCCGCCGTAAAGGTTCACCGTGCCGGTGCCGCCGCCACCGATGGTCACGTTGTTGGTGGCGCTAATTACGCCGTTGGTGAGGTTCACCGTGCCGGTGCCATACGCCGTGTCGTGCCAGCCGACCCCCAGCCGGTTCATGCAATTGACCGCGCCGGTGCCGCTCACGTTGAGCGTGCCGGTGCCTTCTTCACCGATGATCAAGATCGTGCCGCTGGTCAACTGGTTGAAATTGCCGCCCGAAACATTGAGCGTGCCGGTGCCGCCCGAGAAACGACCGATGGACGGGTAGCCGCCAGTCAAATTCACCGTGCCGCCACTCTGGTTGAAAATACCCGTGCCATAAGCACCGGCTTGGAAATTAGCCGCGCAATTGATGGTTCCGCCGGAGAGATTCCAAATGCCCACCTGTAACGGTGCCCATGTGGCTCCCAGATTCTGGTTACCACCGATGCGCCAGTCGCCACCGCTAATGCGATTAACCGTTCCACCCCCTTGATTAATGGTGCCGGTGCAATTAGTGCTCTTGCCCACATAGAGGGTGAGCAGATTCAGGGTGGCATTATTCGAAATGTTAAGTATGCCAATACTGGGATTGGCCGCCGTGCCAGCCGTGTCCGTGACGTTGAAGTCACTGGCAGTGTTATTATACACGGCGTTATCCCGCAGGGTCATATTTCCGCCACCCGGGACACCAATGGAAGTCCAAGCGTTGTTGGTAACCGCGCCGTTGTTGGCGACCACCAGATTGCCGGTGGCACCGCTGGACATGCCCAGCAGTATCCGGCTCGCCGAATACATCCACGAATTGTCTAAGACGTTGATCGTGCAAGTTGATCCGCCGCTTTCGCTGAGGTTGAAACTGCCGCCGGTATTGCTGAACTGCGAATTGCCATGAAGAGTAAGAACCCCAGTTTGATTGTTGCCGACGATGCCGTTGGCATAGCCCATGGATAACTGGTTGACCGAGCAGAGGCTGTTGTAAATGTCGGCGGTGGAAGTATAGCCACCCGTGCCGTTACCTCGGGCAACGCAGAACCAATTGCCACCGGTCAGGACGGTGTTGCTGATAATCATTGACGCACCGTGCGCCTGATCGAAACCAATGTATGTTTGTCCCGAAATCGTGTTGGTCTGGCCGGCGGTGCCGTCAAGGATCACAGTGCCATTGCCGACATAATAGTCACCAGCGGAGAGCTGGTTTATCGCCGCGCCATTGTAAGTCAGCGGGGCTGGACCTTCTTTGGTAAAGTTGCCGCCGCTGGCCGCGATCTGGCCGCTGATGGCCAGATTGTTTTCCACATCCAAGGTGGCGGCACCCGCCGTGTAGCCGCGATTGATGCTGGTCGCCGGACCTTGATAACTCAAGGTGCCGCCTGTCAGCGCAATATTTACCGGGGCCGCCGAGGCCGCGCCGAGCGCGCTGGGCGCGCCGCCGTTGGCGAGGTTCGTCACGATGAGCGTGCCGGCGTTCAGGGCCGTGATGCCGGTGTAGTTGTTCAGATTGTTAATGGTCAAAGTGCCATTGCCATTCTTGGTCAGACCCACACTGCCGCTGATACTGCCGCTGCCGGAAAACACATAGTTCGAATAGGTGTTGTTGACCGTAAGCGTTGACGGTTGCACCGTGGTGGTGACATTTACGAGGGGCGTGCCGGTCAACGTGTCATCAAACTGCACCGGGCCATTGGCGTCATTGTATGTAACATGGCTGGCACCGGTAAGCCAGTTGGCCGTGGAGTTAATATCCCAGTTGCCACTAATATTGCCATTCCACTTCTGAAGCGGTCCTGTGACGGTGGGGCCGACCTGATAATCGTTCAAGATTTCCGCCGGCGTCACGATGCGGTTGAAAATGCGGAATTCGGAAAGCGTGCCCTGCAGGTTGGCGTCGCCGGACCAGGCGGAACGGCCAATCCAGTTGTTGATGTCTGAGATGCCGATAAAACGGTTGGCGGTGGTGCACTGGGCCACCTCAATGCCGTTTTCATACATGGTCATAATGCCGGTGTTGGTGGTGTCATCCCAAGTCAGCGCCATGTGCATCGGCTTACCGGTCACAACTGAATTGAAAGTATAGTTGGCAGTCTGGAAGCCGATTGCCGATTGATTTTGGTTGCCACCCGGCGTGCATACCAGCCCAATGTAGTTCACGCCATTGAAACTTCCACCCGGAGCCGTGACCTTGCCCACAGTGTTGCTGCCGAAATCGAATAACGGCGCCCATGAGCCGGCGCCGGCCGGCGTAACCCAAGCTTCAATCGTCACTTGGCCAGAGCCAAGTTTGTTGGTGCTCAACGCGGAGATTACAGAGTTGGTTAAATCCACATACGGTGCCGTGGCGGAACTGCCACCGCTCAATGAAAGTGCCGAACCGGTAAAGGTGGCCGTGCCGCCGTTGTTGCGGACGATACCATTGATTTTGCCCGAGCCTGTGGCCGTGCCGATGTCGGCGACCGTCGCGCCCGTGGCCGTGCCGGCGGCGTTGGTGAACGACCAGCGATGGAGCGGCAGGGCGGACAGGAAGGCGGGAACGCCATTGGTGAAGCTGGGCGCCTCGTAGGCATAATTATTCGCCACCTGCGCAAGCGTCAGAACGCCGTCATCAATGCGCACACGTCCGACGACATAGCTGCCGCCATAGACAGCACCGCTCATTGAACCGGCGGTGGTGGCGTGGGACGCGCCGATGAGGATGTTGTTGTTGGCATCCAGCGCGGCACCCTTGCCGGTGTAGCTGACTTTGGAAGCGCCATCCACATAAAGTTGCTCGGTGCCACCGGCGGCAAAGGTCCAAACCAAATGATGCCACTGACCGGCTACCGGAGCCCCGCCGCTACCCCAACCGCTGTCGGCACACCACATCGGCATGGCCCCCCACGAAGCATCCGAACCGTAAGAACAGGCCACCTGATTGGTGGAACAATTGCCGCGTGTGCCCCAGGACACCACCGGGTTGTCATCCGGGATGGTCGCCGCATAAATCCACGCCTCGACGGAGAAATTTGGCGACGTGCCCACAATTCCCGCCGGCGCGTATTGCGCCGCGCCGCCGGCTGATGCTAAGTGGCGCAGGCAATAATTGACATCGAACAAAGCCCCGTGCGTGCCGCTGCCACCCAGCGCAATCACCTGCGGCCCGAGGCTGTGCGGGTTCGCAGTCATGTTGTTGGTGTAGGCCTCAAACACGCCACCGGCCATACCCGTATTGGCGACGTCAACGACGGGGCCGACCGGCAGCCCGGTGAAGTCGAGGTTGACTTGATTGTTGCCGGCATACTGGACCTGGCCAAACGCGGAGGTAACAACGCCCGCCGCCAGAATGGCGCAGGCACCGATTTTACTTAGTTTTTTCATGGGATGGGTTGGGTTTATGGGCATTGGATGCGATAATAACACGGAATTTACTGGGTTGTTGATTTTTTTTACTGACTGTCAAAAAAACATGGGTGTGCGGAGTTAGTTCCCGGTTTTTGGTAATTTAGGTTGATTGCTGACTTTAATCGCTCACGCAGAATTGTCATGTGGCATAAAGTGGCCACACCGCCAGCCAATTGGGCTGTGTCAGTTCTCTCGCGGCAAAATTTATTTGCCACAGGAACCTCCGCGAGAACAACTCGCCATTGCTTTGCCAGAATGAGCTTCATCTAAAAAAACCTGCGCCTTGCGGATTGCAAATATCCGCCGCTTGTTTTTTTGTTTGAAAAAATATAACGGTGATAGCGAGGACTTGCCAGTCTCAAATTGCTGGACGCACATTAACATTACTAACGCAAACACAACAACCAGAGCGAACTATAAGTTCATACGAAACAATAATAATTTACATGCTTCCTCCCTTCGGGCCATTGCTTCCCGAACCGCAGCTTCCCGCCACGTGGGTCAGAGATCAAAAACCGGAACCCCGAAGGTTGGGCTTGCCATCGCTCCATTTTTAACGCAAAAAATAATGTGCCAACCACAGAACCATGTGGTCCATTCTCAACGATTTTTTCAGCTTCACCCGCCAGAAAAAATGGTGGTTCATCCCACGCAGCGTCCGGCGGCGACGGCGCGGCCGGGCACTCGTCCGTTCGCGCCTGTGCTGGTGGCACCATCTGGCGCGAGATGTGGCTGGCATCGGTTTTCAATGCGACTGGAATTTGCGCCGGGCCAGTTTTCTGGGGCGCGCGGCCTGGGTTGCCTTTTTGGGGTTCATCATCACGCCGGTCGGATTGGCAAGGACCCGTTGCCACTCCAGCGTCCAACCAACCCCGCAACTTTCTGGCCCACGGCCCGGGCTGGCAGTCCGCTGGACCGGCTTGAATGAAAGGCTGGCTTGAAAAAACGCCCCGCTAAAAAAATCCGCCCGCGCGTTCCGCAAAAAAATATTCCCGCCGCGCCGCCACCGCTTGCGCTTGCATGCCGGCGGGAATGGCTCTTCCGTTTTTTGGCGGCGGTGATTTTTCCGCTGGCGTTGCTCGGCGGCTTGGAAGCGGTCTTACGGCTCGCTGGGTTTGGCCACCCGACCGCTTTCCTGCTGTCCGTTGCAAACGCGGGCAAAAAAACTTTTGTGCAAAACAACCAGTTCAGCGTGCGTTTTTTTGGCCAACGCATGGCGCGGCTGCCGTATCCCATCAGCATTTCGCAGGTCAAACCGCCCGGCACCGTCCGCATATTTATATTTGGCGAGTCGGCCGCCTACGGCGACCCGCAACCGAATTTCGGCCTGCCGCGCCTGATCCAGGCGATATTGAGCCTGCGCCATCCGGAGACGAAATTCGAGGTGGTTAACGCGGCGATGACCGCCATCAACTCGCATGGTATTCTGCCCATCGCCCGCGATTGCGCCCGCGCCGACGGCGATATCTGGGTCGTTTACATGGGCAACAACGAAGTCGTCGGTCCCTTCGGTGCCGGCACGGTTTTTGGCGCGCGGGCGGCACCGTGGTCGCTGGCACGCGCCACGCTGGCGTTCGAGGCCACGCGCATCGGACAACTGTTCGACGACGGGCTCGACGCGGTGCGCCCGCCGCCGCCGGACAAATCCGAATGGGGCGGTATGATGATGTTCCTGAACCAGCAAGTGCGCGCCGATGACCGGCAGATGGAGACGGTCTATCGGAATTTCGCGCGGAATCTGTCCGACATTATCGCCGCCGGCCGCGCCGCCGGGGCGGGCATTGTGATCAGCACGGTGGCGGTGAATCTCAAGGACTGCGCGCCGTTCGCTTCCGAACATCGTCGCAATCTCTCCGCTGCGGAGCTGGCGGAATGGGATCGGCTTTACCAATCCGGCCTCGCCGCACAACAAGCGGGCCAACTGTCGCAGGCGGTCGCCCAGTTTCAAGCCGCTGCAGGCATTGACGACCGTTTTGCCGAACTCCGCTTTCGCCGGGGTCAGGCCGCGCTGGCCTTGGGTGATGCGGCCACCGCGCAAACCGAGTTGGCCGCCGCGCGCGACTGGGACACGCTGCGTTTTCGTTGCGACAGCCGGCTTAATTCACTGATCCGCAAAAATGCGGCGAATCGTGCCGGCGAAAAAATTCTGCTGGCGGATGCGGAAAAAGAATTTGCGGCGGACAGCACGAACGGTTTGCCGGGCCAGGAATTTTTTTACGAGCACGTGCATCTGAACTTTCAGGGGAATTATTTGCTCGCGCGCGTTCTCACCGAAAAAGTCGAACGCTTGCTGCCGCCAAAAAATCGCGCACCGGCGCCACCCTGGCCATCGCCCGCCGACTGCGCCCGCCGGCTGGGCTGGACGGAGCACGACTGGCAACGAGCTTTGGCCGAGATCGTCAGCCGGCTTTCCGCCCCGCCGTTTACCTATCAATGCAGCCACGCCGAACAGTTGCGCGCGCTGGCGGTCGCCGCGCGGAAAATCGCGGCGGCCGCGTCCCCGGCAGCAGTTGCCAGCAGCTGTGAAACTGCTTTTGCCGCGTGGCCAAATGACGCCACGCTGGCGCAACAACTGGCCCAAGCGCGCCGCAACAACGGCGACCTTGCCGGCGCAGAAACGGCGGCGAAGCGTTCGTTGGAATTGTTGCCGAGCAATGCCGAAAGCTGGTCGCTGCTGGGCACAATTTTGGTGAAGCAACAAAAGTTTGCGGATGCCATTGCCGCCTACCGGCAGGCATTCGCGCTTGATGCGCAGGATGTCTGGTCGTTGCAAAACGTGGCGGTCGCGCTCGGCAAATTGAACCGGCAGGACGAAGCGGAACACGAGTTTCGCCACGCGCTGGCCATCAAACCGCGCTTCGGACCGGCGTGGATCGGCCTCGGCCAATTGCTGGAGGCGACGGGCCGCACGAACGAGGCGGTGAACTGTTTTCAGCGCGGTTTGGCCAACCGGATTCTACGCGCCGACGATCTGGCGACACTGGCGCAGTTTTGCACTTCCCGCGGCTGGATCGAGGCCGCCGCGACGAATTACGCGGACGCGATCACGCTCAATCCGGCCGACGCGCAACTGCAATTCGACGCGGGCCGGACTTACGCCACGCTGAACCGCCACGCGGACGCGGCGGCCAGTTATCTGGCGGCAGTGCAACTTTCGCCGGGCTGGGGCTTGGCGCATTTTTACGCCGGACTGGAACTGGGCCGGCTCGAAGAACCAGCGGCTGCGGAAAACTCTTTTCGCGAAGCCGTGCGGCTGATGCCCGAACAGATTGAGGCGCGCTTGAACCTGGCCCTCGCTTTGTTGAATCAAAAGAAAAACACGGAGGCGCTGGCGGAATTCCAAGCGGTGTTGCAACGCAGTCCCGCAAACGAACTGGCGCAAAAATATGTAACCGTATTGCAGGAAAAAATGCCGGGGGCGGCCGGCAATTGATTTGTTCAAATACACTCCAAACGCGCCACAACCCGGACAAACGCAAGCGTTGCGCGCATACAAAAAACCGCCGGGCGAAATCTTCCGCCCGGCGGCTGGCAAAATGAAGCCTTGGTCTATTGCGACAGGATGTAGAATTCCTGGCCGCCGGCCGGATTTACGATGTTGGTGGACAGGTTCAAAACACCGCTGTTGTCAAAGGTGTTCGTCAACACCGGGATCCACAGGCTCAACGGAAGCGCCAGATTGGTGGTTTCCAGCAGCACATAGGTGCCGCCCGCCGCGCCGTTGGTGCCGGTGAGCGTCAGCGTGGTTCCGTTCAAACTGATGCCCGTGATGGTTGGTATCGGCTTGACCGCTGAAACCACAGACAGGGTGCCGGTGGCCGGATTCCAGTTCCAGGCCAGCCCGTCGCCCAATGCCGGCAGGTTGGTGAGGGCAAAGTTTCCGTGGTAGTTGGCGGCGCTGAACAGTTGGAAGCTGTCACTCAATGTCAGCGCACCACCCATATTCGTCACCGTCAGCGTGCCGCCGTAATAGATTGTGCCAGATGAAACCACCTGATCGCGGGCGGGCGATCCGCCCTTGTAAATCTTCAAGGCGGTGAGGCTGCCGGTGTTCAGTGTCACATTGCCGTTCGCCGTCAATGTCACCGGAGCGTTGAAGGTTGCGCTCGGCGCCAGGGTGCCGCCGAACTGGATGCTCAACGTGCCGTTGATAGTGCCGGAACCGCCCAATGTGCCCGCCGCCACCAGCGCCCCGCTGCCGGTGACGCTATTGACCAACAACGTGCCATTGCTGACCACAGTATTGCCATTGTAAGAATTGGCACCCGTCAAAGTGAGCACGCCGGCACCCAGCTTAATCAGCCCGCCATCAGGCGAAGCGCCAGCCAACAAGGGTTGACCGATGGTGATGGCATAGCCGCCATCGTCAATAACCGCCGCGCCGGTCATCACCTTGGCCGTGTTCAATCCTTGCATAAAGGCTGCGTTGTTCGTGCTAGCCCGCAGGGTGCCGCCATTGAAGTTGAACACCGAGCCTCCTACCGGTAGGGTGGTCTTGACCGTCGGCGTGGTGATGCTGCCACCATTCAGGTTGACCGTGCCGGCCGTGGTCGCATCGCCGTCTGTATGGCATAGCACCAAGCCGCCGCCCGTTATGACCTGACCGGAGCCACTGACATTCAAGGTGCCATTGCCGGCCTCGCCGACCAATATGTTATTCGTGGCGAAGTCAGTAAGACTCCCCCCGCTCAAGTTATATATGCCCGTGGAGCCGATTTCCCGTGCAATGGAAAACCAGTTGGTTGCAGTCACCACGCCACCGGTCTGATTGAACGTGCCGGTGCCGTAGCCGCCAATCCAAGTATTGCCGACAGCGATATTCAGGCTGCCGTTCACTAAGTTGTAAGTGCCGACGCCGCCCGTGGTGCCGGCGGCACGACCACCAAGGCACAGCACATGATCGCCGCCATTAAGCAGTATCACTGAGCCGTTGGTCTGGTTGACCACGCCAATCGCGCCATCGCTGGTGCCGTTGGCGGAACCAACATACAGGTTCAGCGCAGTCACTTTGGCATTGTCAGATAGGTTCAAGGTCCCGCTGGAAGGATTCGCCACCGTGCCAACATCGGCAATGTTGAAGTCGCCATTCACGCTTAAGACCCCGTTGCCTTGAACCCACAATGTGCCGCTGTCTCCTCCCAACTCACCGACATCGGACCAGCTCGAGGAGTTATTGGAAATAACCCCACTCAAAACCACCGTGCCGGAACGGATGAAGGTATGGCCGCCATAGGTGCTGTTGCCACTCATGATCAAGGTGCCGGTGCCAACCTTGGTCAGAGTTAGCTGGCCGGCCGTGTTGGTCAACATCCCGCCAAACGAGGTGCTGTTGTTATCGCCGCCGACGGTCAATATGGGCGTGCCGCCCGCAACGGTATCAACCACGCCGGAACCGCTCAAGCTGTCGAAGGCCTGGCTGTTGGTATTCAAATCCACGGTGCCATTGATCACCACGTCGTTACTGCCGCTGCCGCTGGGGATGGCATTGGGCACGCCCACTTGCAACACGCCATTGCTGACCACGGTCATCCCGACATACGTGTTGACGGCAGTAAGCCGCAAGATGCCCGCCCCGGTTTTGCCCAAAGAACCGGTTCCGCTGATAGCTCCGGCATTGGTCTGGTTCCCCGGATTAGCGAACACGAGCAATGCATTGTCAACAATGTTGCCGGGCACAACGCCGTTGTTAGCCACGCGATCGCCAAGCTGGAGCGTGCCGCCATTGATGGTGGTGCCGCCGGCACAGGTGTTGGTGGTGGCCAGAGACACGGTGCCGGAACCATTTTTGATCAGGGCCGTGGTGCTGCCATTGATGCTGCCGCTGCCGGCAATGGCGTAGGAGGCGGCACTGTTGCTGAAGTTGACTGACAAGGGCGTAATATTGTTGGTCAAAATCACGGCAAAGGAGCCGCTGCCCGGCGTGTCGTTGAACACCACGGCGTCACCGGGATTGCCATCCTGATAGGCGGTCACCGTTGTCGCCGTGTCTTTCCAATTGAGAGTATTGGTGTCCCAGCTGCCATTGCCCGGCTGCCAGGTAATGGGCTCGGTCGAGGTGACGGTCAGATAGATGGTGTTGCCAACCTGGCTCAAAGTGCCATAAGTCCGGTTGGGCAATGAATAGGCCGTCGCCGGCACAGTGCCGTTAAGGCTGCCGCTGAAGGTTATCAACGGATACGTATTAGGCGTCAAGGCAAGCCCCGACACGATGACGTCCAGCGTGCCATCAATGTCGAGGTCTCCATTGATCAAGAACGGCGCAACCGTAAGACTGGGAACGGCGGAGCCGAACTCAAAGTTCAGATATTCCGTGCCACTTGCACTGTAAGTTAAAGTGCCGCAGGTCCACGGATTGTTTGGATTGAGCACCTGCACGCCATTGGTCGCACCATTGGCTACCGTCAACGTGCTGCTCACGGAAGCTCCCGAAACGCCATCCAGCTCGCCAGTGCTCACCAAAGTTGCACCGCTGTAAGTATTGGCTCCGGTCAAAACCAGCAGGCCGCTGCCGATCTTGGTCAAGCCGCCGCCGCCATCCGTAAGACTCTGGCCGATTGTGATGGCATTGGTCTGGGTATCAATAACCGCGCCGCCGGCCTGCACCACGGCCGAACTTAAGCCCTGCATGAAGTTGGTGCTGCTAACGCCGGCTTGCAATGTGCCGCCGCCGAAATTGAAAGTGCTGCCGCCGGTGCCGGCCACAATCATCGGCACCGTCAGCGTGCCGCCATAAAGATTCACCGTGCCGGAAGCGCTGCCAGTTTTTCCCAAAAGCAACTCGGTGCCACCAGCCACCTTGACCCAGCCGGTGCCAGAAACGGTCAGGGTGCCGGTTCCCGCCTCGCCGACCAGGGTGTATCGGGTGGTGTTTGTTTGGACAACGAGGCCGCCCGAAACGGTCAGACTGCCAACCCCGTTGGTCTGCCGGCCAACGGAAACATAGCCGGAAAAAATGGCGGTGCCGCCGCTGACGTTCATCGCGCCATTGCCATAGCCGCCAACCCAGAGATTGCCGCCGTTGGCAACATTAACAGTGCCGCCAATAAGATTGTAGACACCCATCCCGTAAGTGCTGGCAGCGTTGCGGCCGCCGATTACGAACGCGTTATCGCCGGAGGTGCGCGTCGTCACCGTGCCGTTGGTTTGATTGACCGTGCCCTGCGCGCTGGAACTGGTGCCGTTGGCGGAGGCCACATACATATTCTGGGCAGTTAAGGTTGCCGTGTCCGTGAGGTTCACCGTGCCGATGCTGTTTACAATATCACCCACGTTGAAATCACTGGTCGTAGTAAATGAGCCGCTGCCTTGAAGTGTCATCTGCGCAACGTCTCCCGACGTTTGTCCCACATCGCCAAATTGGGTGTTGCTGATAACGCCACTAACCACCAATGTGCCCGCCTTGACAAACGTGTTGGCCAGATATGTGTTTGTCCCAGTCAAGGTCAGTGTGCCGGTGCCGACTTTGGTTAGCCCCAGCGTGCCGGTGGTGTCGGCGAGCCCCCCGCTGAAGGTGGTGCTGGCATTATCCCCACCCACGGTCAGGACAGGCGTTCCACCCGCCACGGTGTCCACGATGCCAGAGCCGCTCAAGCTATCCAACGTCTGACTGTAGGTGTTCAGATCCAGCTTGCCATTGACTGTGACATCGTTCGTGCCGCTGCCGCTGGGCAGGGCATTGGCCAGACCGTTTTTAATGATGCCATTGCTGACGGCGGTGAAGCCGGCGTAGGTATTGGACACCGTAAGGAATAGGGTTCCCGCGCCGCTTTGAATCAGGCTGCCGGTGCCGGAAATACCCGCCGTGTTTGTGACCACACCGCTGAGGTCATAGATTAGCAAGCCATTGTCCACCACCGGGCCGGAACCGAGGCTGCCGACATTGCCGCCGTTGCCGACTTGCACCGTGCCGGCACTGATGGTGGTGCCGCCCGTGTAACTATTCGAGTTGGCGAGCACCACGCTGGCCCCGCCATTCTTGGTCAGCGCGGCGGGACCGCTGATCAGACCGCTGCCGCTGAATAT
>Ga0316217_10003716_pt1 | contig 17051 bp, 15 predicted proteins | sample 1anoAmetaG_FD_203633 | JGI IMG/M metagenome (GOLD analysis project Ga0316217, IMG submission 203633) | Freshwater microbial communities from Trout Bog Lake, Wisconsin, USA - 1anoA | ecosystem: Environmental > Aquatic > Freshwater > Lake > Hypolimnion/Profundal zone | place: USA: Wisconsin...
TGAGATCGTAGCGGGTGCGCAACCCGCCGAGGTCGCCTCCGAGGACGATTCGCAGGTCGTCGAGCGCCGCCGCGACTCGCTGGCTCGACGCAGGGACCTCCCCTCGTCCGGTCGCGCTCCGGTACGCGAGCCCCTCGGGCCTCATCCAGTAGACGACGCTGTCCGGGGGGGCGAGCTCCCACCGGAGGCGGTCCGGGCGCACCAGCGTCAGGGTCCCCGTCGAGCGGACCTTGGCCGCGAGCAAGCCGATCGTCCGCTCCTGCGTGAACGGACCGGTCAGGGTCGTGACGCCGGCCCGCGCCCGGGCGACCTCCGCGAGCGCGCGGTCGAGGCGCTCGGCCGAGCATTCGTCCCCATCGTCCGCCCGCGAAGCGGTCGATCGGGCGAGCGACGCCCCCAGCGCTGCCGCCACGAGCAGCGAGTCTCTCCGCGTCAGCCTCATGGTGTCCCCTTCGGAGCGTCGCCGCCGAGCCTCGCCCCGCCCGCCCGCGCCAGCCCCTCGGCGTACCGGCCGTCGCGCAGGACGGGGTCCTCCGACGTGACCTCGGGCGGCGGGTCGGCGAGCGGGTCGTGAGCGGGCGAGAGCTCGACCTTGAGGTCGAAGCGGACGAAGCGCCCCGAGAGGTGGGGGCCGGCGCTGACCCAGAGCACCCTGTCGGTCGTGTCGGCGACGATCCCGTGGGTGGCGATGAGCGCGTCGATCGTCCGGCGGTCCCCCAGCCCGCACGCGACCCCGCCGGCGCACCGGTGATCCCGGAGCATCGCCACGGCGCGCGGGACGTCGGCCTCGTGGGGGCCGATCCCGGCGAGCAGCTCGTCGAGCCGCGCGCGTCGCGCCAGCGTCGTCGTCTTCGCGCGCACCGCGACGTCCCGAGGGTCCCCCGCGAGCGGCCCCTCGAAATGGTTCGTCACCGCGACGCGATCGGCGTCTCGCCACTGGTCCCGGACGAACACCGGAGCGCCCGGCGCGCGCTCGACGGCCGCGAAGTGCCCGCGCGCGTCGCCCACGATGACGATGTGCGACACCATGACGCTCTGGTCCTTGAGGATCGCCACGGCCTCGTCCGTGTCGTGCGCGCGCTCGAGCACCTCTCGTAGCGCCAGCACGACCGGCTCCCCGGAGGTCCGCGGGGTCCCTGCGCGCGCGCCGTGCACGACGACCGCGACCCCCTCGAGGTTCATCCCGCTCATGACGCCGATGAGGCCCGGCCACGCGACGCTCGCGAACGGGATGACGCCGTCGCCCCGCACGAAGTAGACCGCCTTGTCCCGGTCGAAGACCTCGCCAGCCTCGAAGTCGAACGCCCGCGCGAGGAGCGCGTGCCCGTCGCGCGTCGCGCCGGGGCCCAGGCCCAGGGTGGAGCAGCCGAGCAGGGGGGAGTGCTCGAAGCTGAGCGCGATGTCATAGAGGGAGTGCAGGAACACCATCCGCTGGTAGGTCGGGAGCTCGAGCGCGAAAGGGTCGGGCTCGAACGCGCGCGCGGCCGCGGCGATCTCGCGACGCCCGGACTCGGGAATCCCCTCGTCGACGTGGCGGTACCGGACGCGGCTCAGGTCCATCATCAGGGTGCGCGCCGGAGAGAAGGGGACGAAGTGCGCGAACTGGCGCCACAGCGCCCCTTCGTTCTCGAGCATGTGGTCGTAGTTGAGGCGCACCTGCGCGAAGCCGACCTCCTCTCTGCTCCCCGCGAGGTAGACCTCACGGACGCCGCCTCGCGTGCGCGCGTAGGAGGCCCCCAGGCGCCGGACCCCGTCCTGTTCGACGGGGCGTGCGTCCCCGACCACCACGACAGGCGGCGTCAGCCTCGTTCCGACCGCGATGGCGGCGTGGGCGAGCGGCGGCACGATCACGAGCAGCGCCAGCGCCGCGCAGGTCCACGGGCGTCGTTGCCACGGCCACCTGCGGCCCCGCTCTGCGACCTCGAGGCCGGGCGATGTCGCGGCGCGGTCGGTCATCGTGACCGCCGGAGGTCGTGGAGCGCCCGGACGACGGCGACGATGATCCGCATCGGGTCGCGCACGCTGTCGAAGTGGGTCACGCGCTCCTCCTCCCTCGGATAGATGACGTGGACCGGCTCTTCCACCACCGGGATGCCGCGGTCGATCGCGCGAAGGATGACCTCGGCCTCGAACGCGTACCCCGTCGCGCGCGCCTGGAGAGCGAGGGTCTCGGCGACCGGGTAGCGGCGTAGACCACACTGGGTGTCCCGGAGGGGCTGCCCGGCGAACAGGGAGAGGAAGTAGTTGGACACGCCGTTCGAGAAGCGGTTCTTCCGCGGCGCCCCGTCACGCTCGAGATCGCGCACTCCGAGCACCAGCGCGGCCGGATCGTCCGACGCGGCCAGGAGCGCCGCCGCAGCGCGCGCCGGGTGCTGACCGTCGGCGTCGACCGTCAGGGCAACGCCGAAGCCGCGGGCCTGCGCCTCCTCGAGGCCGCGGACCAGGGCGGCCCCCTTCCCCCCGTTGCGCGAGCAGCGCACGACGTGTGCCCCCGCGGTCCGTGCGACCTCGGCCGTGCTGTCCGTCGAGCCGTCGTCGATCACGAGGACGGCATCGGGCGGGCACCGGAGCACGTCGTGGAGGTCCTCGAGCACGGCGCGGAGCGACCGCGCGGCCTGGAACGCCGGAACGACGACGCAAGCGCGCGCCGCGCCGACCCTGAGGTCGGCCACGCCCGGGGCGCTCGCCCGGGGCACGTCGTCGTCGCCCGCGGCGCGGGGCCTGCTCATCGTGACACCGTGACCGTTCATGGAAGGAGCGAGAGCGTAGTCACTCTGCTCTGCGACGTGCGTCGATTTTCGCGGGTCGGTGGCGCCCTCCCACGGCGGCGGCGCGCGTCCAGCTGCGAGGCCGCTGTCATGGATGGCCCGTTCTGAGTTAATCTCGGCTCCATGGGTGTTCGCGCGCGGTCGTACCGCAACGGGTTCGCATTCCTCTCCCTCGCAGTCGGCTGCGCCGCGGGCTGCTCCAGCAGCGCCGGCACACCCGCGCCGGTGGCCGGAGTTCGCGGGACGTACGAGGCGACGACGGCCGGCGCCTACCTCCGCATCACGTTCTACGACGAGCAGCACTACTTCCTGTTCCGCAGCCCCTGCGACCTCTCGACGGCCGAGGGGGCGAATGGCTGCCTCGAGAGCGGCACCTACACGCTCGGCGCCGGTGACGACAGCATCTCGCTCGGCGACGTGAACGGGGGCGCCGCGGTGACCCTCCCGTTCGTCCCCGGCCCGCTCGCCTCCGCCGTGGCCGCACCGCAGGCGGTCGATATCCAGGGGGGCGTCTCGCTGACGTCGGGCGACGGGGGCTCGCTGACGTCGGGCGAAGGCGGCGCGCTGACCACCGGCGACGGCGGGGCGCTCACGGCGGCCGATGGCGGGGCGCTCACCGGCGAAGGGGGCGTGGCGCTCTCCGGGGACGGCGGTCCCCTGACCGCCGCGTCGGGGGTGCCGCTCGCCGGCTTCACCATGAACGGTCAGGGGTTCGCGAGCGCGCCCGAGAGCGACGGCGGCGTCGCCGGTGACGATGCCGGAGGAGTCGCCGCGGGCAGCGCAGGGGCAGGTGACGCGGGTCGAGCCGCCGGCTCGGGGTCGGGCTCGGGGTCGAGCGGCGCGACGGGGAGCGGGACCGGGGGGGGCGCCGCGTCGTCTGCGGGGAGTTGCACGGCGGGTTCGCACGGCGCGTCTCAGACCGCGTGCGGCGGCGGGGGGAGCTCGGTCACCGTGAGCCTCCTGTACGAAGGCACCTGCGCGTTCCTCGAGAAGAACTCCGTCTGGTCGAAGGGCCTCCCGGCCGGCGATGTCCTCTGGGGCTGCGACGGCCAGCGGCCTTGCTCCGACAGCGACCCGTGGATGGCGGGGCCGAGCCGGTCGTACTGCACCAAGAACACCGGCAAGCCGGTGACGGTCTGCACGTCGTCCGGGCGATGCACCGCGGGGACCGTGCGCGACACCTCCAACGTGAAGGGCTGGGAGGCCGGCAACGCAGTCATGAAGGCGCTCGGGCTCCCGCTCGGGACCGCCAGGGGCGTCACCATCACCTACTAGGCCGCGAGGCCCGAGGACCTGACCATGCCGGTACGGATGCGCGTCGAAGAGGGGCCCCACGATGGGCTCGAGCGTCGCGAGGTGACGCGGCGGGCCCGGAGGATGTTCGCTGCGCTGGCCCTCGGGAGCGCGGAGCTCTCCGTGGTCCTCACCCGCGACGCGCGCATCCACGAGCTCAATCGCACCTTCCGGCAGGTCGACCGGCCGACCGACGTGCTCGCGTTCGCGATGCGCGAAGGGGAGGGGGGTGAGGTCGGCGATGATCTGCTCGGCGACGTCATCATCAGCGTCGAGACCGCGCGGCGCCAGGCCGTGAAGGCCGGTCACGACGTGCTCGCCGAGGTGACGATGCTGATGGCGCACGGCCTCCTTCACCTGCTCGGCTGGGATCACGACACCGCCCCCAAGGACCGAAGGATGCGCGCAGAGACGGCCCGGCTCGTCGCGCTGGCGAGCGAGGCAGGGGCTCCGCCTCGACGCACGAAGCCCCGCAAAACTGGCCCGACTAGCGCGAAGCCCGCCCGCCGACCGTCACCTCGGCGCGCGCGCACCGCGGGCTAGGAGTCGCAGCCGAGGCTTGTTTCTCCGGATGATTCGTGAAGAAGCTTCTCAGCTATTGTGCGAGCGCGACGCCACCCGAAAGCACAAAACCCCTCGTTTTTCCCTTGCGGGTGAGAAGAACCGGATGGTACCCATCTCTCCACGGGCTCGAAACCTCGCTCCACTTCGTGGAGATTCATCGTCGACGAGAGCCTTTTCGTGAGGGCAGGTCGGCAGAGGCCGCAAGCCTCCAAGCTCGTTCCTGTTGATGGGTCATCGGTCGATTGACGGGGCGAGCACGGGGCGGCGGGGGCCGGGTGGGATGAGCGTTCACGAGGTCGTTAGAAACTACAGGAGGATGCCGAGATGTCTGGAAAGCGACTGACCAAAGCGCAGGTGATCACCGAGATTTCCGAGCTCAGCGAGCTCGACAAGAAGAGCGTCTCCCGCGTGTTCGACGGGCTGACGGAGCTCATCAAGAAGCAGCTCAGCTCGCGCGGTCCCGGCGAGTTCGTCATCCCCGGCCTCCTCAAGCTCAAGGCCGTCAAGAAGCCGGCGACGAAGGACCGCCCCGGCATCAACCCCTTCACCAAGCAGCCCATCACGATCAAGGGGAAGCCCGCGTCGAAGAAGATCCGCGCGTCGGCGCTCAAGTCGCTGAAGGACCTGATCCAGTAGCTCCTCGAGGGCTGCAGCGGGCTCCGGGCCGCGAACAGTCCCAGGATGAGAGGCGCGGCACGCTAGGCGGGCTGCGCCTCTCCTCTTTTGTCGGACCCACTCGGGCGCCGACGCCGCGCGCGGCCGGCGGCGAGGAGGCCAGCGGTCAGCAGCAGCAAGGCGAGCGGGGCGTCGCCTGCTCGGTCGTACGGGGTCGCGTCGGTCTCCAGCAGCGCCGCCCTCGCCACGAGGACGTCCGGTGACGCGCCGGCCGCCCTCCCTCGTACCCGCCCTGCCGCGTCGACCCAGCTCGTGACCCCGCCGTTCACCGACCGGACCAGGTCGCGCCGCGACTCCACGGCCCGGAGCGCCGCAACCCGCAGGTGCAGCTCGCTCTCCGCGCTCCCGCTGAACCACGCGTCGTTCGTGACGTTCACAAGCAGGTTTGGCCCTTCGGCCATCGCCGCGCGTCCTGCTTCGGGGAGCGTGTCCTCGAAGCAGTTGAGCACCGCCGCCCGCACCTTGCCGGCCCGCTGCAGGACCACGCCGGTCCCCGCCACCATCCCTGTCCCGCGAGAGAAGGTCTCGCGCACCCAGGAGATCTGGTCGAGCCACGGGAGCGTCTCGCCGAACCAGAGCAGGTGGACCTTGTCCTGCGGTGCGGCGAGCGTGCCGTCGGTACGACAGACCGCAGCCGAGTTCCACAGGTCGCCGTCCCCGCCGGTCATCACGAGCCCCGCGAGGACGGGGCCTCGCACGCCGTAGGGGAGCATCGCGAGCGCGCCGACGGGGCAGCGACGGGTCAGGTGCCCGATCGCGTACGGGTAGGCCGCCTCTGGCCACACGGTCAGCTCTGCCCCGGCGTGCTCGGCGCGCGCCGTGGCATCCGTGAGGCGAGCGAGGATCGTCGGGGCGCGGTCCGGATCCCAGCGCTCGCGCGCGTCGATCGAGGGCTGAACGAGCGCGACGTCGATGGGCTGCGCACGGGCGCGTGCGGCCTCGACGTCTGCCATTCGCATCCGGCCGTAGGCGAAGGTCAGGAGCGGGAGCGAGGCCGCGAGAGCGAGGTGACGGAGCGCGACCTTCCATCCGGGCCCGTGGAGGGCGGCGACCGCAGCGGTCCCCAGGAGCCCCGCCGAGAGCGCCATGAGGAACGTCACGCCGCGCTCTCCGCCGACCTCGGCGAGTTGCACCAGCTCCGGGACCGGCGTCGCTCCGCCGGCCGGGGTCCAGGGGAAGACGGCGGGGACGAAGGTCCCGGCGAAGACCCCCGTGGCGAACGCCCAGGCGGGCGGCGTTCCGCGGCGTGCGAGCGCGACATGCACCCCCACCGCGACCCCCCACCGAGCCCCCTGCTCGATCGCGAGGAGCACGAGCGCCACGACCCCGAGCGCGCCGGACGCCGACGTGAAGCGCTGGATGACGGCGGGGACGAAGCGGAGCGCGACCAGGTTCGCCCCGACGCCGAAGGCCAGGCCGATGACGGCGAGGCGGAGGGCGGAGTCCTTCTCCGGGCCGGGTGACGGCCGCTCCGCCGCCGAGGTGGCGACGAACGCCAGCGCGGCCATCCCTATCCAGAGGGCGCCGACCAGGTCGGTCGGCGGCGCAGCGCTCGCGAAGATCCCGCCGGCCACGAAGCCGGCACCGACGTCACGCGGCCGCACGATCCCGTCGCGTCAGGCCGCGTCCCCTCTCAGAAGTAGAACGTCATGCCGCCACGGAACAGCGCGCCCGCGGAGGTGTTCGACGTCTGGCCGGTCGTCGGGTCGGTGAACTCCGGGCTCTGGTCCGCCCCGGCGTCGATTCGCTCGCGGATGAAGGCCAGCGCGTCGAGGTTGAGGGCGAAGTGCTTGCCGATCCGGAACTCCATCCCGAGCCCGCCTTGCCCGCCGAAGTACGAGTAGTCGAAGGCGTGGGTCGCGTATCCGGCCGAGTCGTCGACGACATGGGCGCCCGCCCAGCCGAAGCCGCCGAGCAGGTAGAACTGCGCCCGCGACCTCGGGTTCAGGAACACCATCGCGTTGATGGTGAAGGCTGTCTCGTCGCGTCGGAAGCCGTTGTAGTCACGGCCTCCAAGGAAATCGAGGTCAGCCTCGAGGCCGAAGCCCGGAACCGGCTTGTACCGGAGACCGAAACCGAGGCCCCCCATGCCGGAGTCGTGGCTGGCGTACGAGCTGTGGCCGAGCGCCGCCCCCTCGACGTGCAGGTTGAGGCCCCACTCGTTGCGCCTGGCGAGCGGCTGGGGGCGCGGCTGGTAGTAGTAGACGGGGGGCGGCGGCGCCTGGATGTAGCGCGGCGCCTCGTACACCACGACCGGCGGCGGCGGCTGGTAGACGACGACCGGCGGCGGGGGGGCCCCGGCGCCGTAGATGTAGGTGGTGTGCGGTGGCCCTGGGGGGGGCGGCGGGGGCGCTTCCCTCGGACCTGGCAGCGGCTGAAGCTGGACCGGTTGCCCCGCCGGCGCCGCAGATTGCTGCTGCGTATCGGCGCAGAACCAGCTCCCCGGGGGACAATGCGGGTTGGCCTGAGGAGCCGCACCGGGCGGCTGCTGAGCGGAGGCGACGCCGGCAACCGCCAGGGTCGAGGCAAGTACAGAGCTGAAGAGGAGGGGTCGCTTGGACATGAACTTCGTGCCTCCGACGCACGTCAGCATGCCTGTGTAGCAACCAAAGTGCCATGTGGATTATCGGCCGTTGCCGCAGAAAAGGATGGGGGGGCGCCCGGTCGTGTTGACGCCGGTTCACGCTTCGAGGGCGACCTTTGTTGCGGCACGGTTTGCCGAAGGACGTGCGCGGTGGCCCGTGATGCGTGGTACGGTCCGCCGCTTCATGAGGACAGTGAGGCTCAAGGCGGGCCATGTACAGCCGGTCTGGGCAGGCCACCCGTGGGTTTACGCCCAGGCGATCGAGTGGATCGAGGGGGGGGCGACGGCAGGGGACGAGGTCTCCGTCTTCGACCCGAAGCAGAACTTCCTCGGGCGTGGGTTCTACTCGCCGGGATCGGCGATCCCGGTCCGGATCCTCGTGCGGGACGCCACGACCCCCCTCGACGGCGCGTTCTTTCGCGACCGGATAGAGCGGGCCATCGCCGCCCGGGCCCTCGTCGGGCTCCCTTCCGACGACACCACCGGCTACCGGCTGGTGCACGCCGAGGGGGACGGCCTGCCCGGCCTCATCGTCGACCGCTTCGGCGACGTGGTCTCCGTACAGTTCTCCACCTTCGGGATGAAGGAGCGCGAGGGGCTCGTCTTCGAGGCGCTCGCCGAGAAGCTGTCGCCGAGGGCCATCGTCGACCGCACGGCCAACGGCGTCGCCGCCAGCGAGGGGTTCCTCCCGTCGCGCGGCGTCGTCCGGGGCGAGGAGATCACCGCTTTCGAGTTCAAGGAGCGGGGCCTCTCGTTCCGCGTGCCGCTCGATATCGGCCAGAAGACCGGGTTCTACTTCGACCAGCGCCCCCTCCGGGTCCGGGTCGAGCACATCTCCCACGGGAAGCGCGTCCTCGACGCCTACAGCTTCGTCGGCGCCTTCGCGATGGCGGCGGCCCGCGGCGGCGCGTCGAAGGTCGTGGCCGTGGACGAGAGCGCGATCGCGCTCGAGGTCGGCGCGGAGTGCGCCCGGCTGAACGGCCTCGAGGGGTCGATCGACTTCGTGAAGCACGACGCGCGCAAGACGCTGGCGGAGGCGAAGGGGGGCTTCGACGTGGTCGTCGTCGACCCCCCCCGGCTGGCGCCGACCCGCGGCTCCCGCGACGGCGCGCTCATCGCCTACTCCAAGCTCGCCGAGGTCGCCTGCCACGCGGTCGCCCCCGGCGGCGTGCTCGTCTACTGCTCGTGCTCGGCCGCGGTCGACCTCTTCGCCTTGACGCGGGCGCTCGCGACCGGCGCCCGACGCGCCAACGTCGAGGCGACCGTCTTCGAGCGCGGCTTCCAGGGGGCCGATCACCCGGCGTCCGCGGCGTTCCCCGAGGGGGTCTACCTCAAGTGGGTGATGGCGCGCATCACGCCGCGCTGACTCGCCCCCCGCGATGCGCCCGCTCTCCCGGTTCCCGAGCGATCGCCGCGCGCCCGTTCGCGGGCTGCTCTTCGACCTCGACGACACGCTGCTCACCCACGGACGGCTCACCCGGGAGGCGTACGGCGCGCTCTGGGACCTGCACGACGCGGGGCTCCGGCTCGTGGCGGTCACCGGTCGGCCGAGCGGCTGGGGGGAGCTCATCGTCCGGCAGTGGCCGATCGACGGCGCCGTGACCGAGAACGGCGCGGTCCACGTCGTCCGCGAGGGGGGAGGGGTGACCATCCGCGAGCGCTGCTCCGCGGAGGAGCGCCACTCGCGGCGCATGCGGCTGGCGCGGATCGTCGCCCGGGTGGCCGAGCTCGTCCCCGAGGCGCGGCTGGCCGACGACGTGGGGGCGCGGCGCTCGGACGTCACGTGGGACATCGGCGAGCGGGTTCGCCTGCCGGTCGACCGCGTCGAGCTGATCGCGGCGGAGATCCTCGAGCAGGGGGCGCGGACGACGCGCTCCAGCGTCCACATCCACGCGACGTTCGACGAGGACGACAAGGCCTCGGGGGCCGTCGACTTCCTCGGGCGCTCGTTCGGGGTCGACGCCGGCGCCGCGCTCCGCACGTTCGCCTTCGTCGGGGACAGCGGCAACGACGCCGCGTGCTTCGCCGCCTTCGACGCGACGTTCGGCGTGGCCAACGTCGCCGCCCACGTCCCCCGGCTGACGGTGCCGCCGCGCTACGTCGCCCCCTCGGCCATGGGGGCTGGCTTCGCCGAAATCGCCCGGCTCCTCGTGCACGATCGGAGCTGACTGGCTATCCTCCGCGCCACCATGCAAACGTCCTCCGTCGTCGCCCCCGCCGCCGCGGTGCAGAAGGCCGAAGTCGCGTCCACGCCGTCCCGGAACGCCGAGCTCGCCGCCCTCGGCGCTCGCCACCTCTACGGCAACTACCGCCCCGCCCCGATCGCCTTCGTGCGCGGCGCCGGGTGCGAGCTGTTCGACGCGGATGGTCAGCGCTGGCTCGACCTCTGCGCGGGCGTCGCCGTCTGCTCGGTCGGCCACGCCCACCCCCGCTTCGTCAAGGCGATCAGCGAGCAGGTCGGCCGCGTCGCGCACGTCTCCAACTGGTTCCTGAACGAGCAGAACGTCCTCGCCGCCGTCGCGCTCTGCGCCCGCACCGGGATGGACCGCGCCTTCTTCTGCAACTCCGGGGCGGAGGCCAACGAGGCGATGCTGAAGCTCGCGCGCCACCACTTCTTCGGCCTGGGGCAGCCCGCGCGCGGCAAGGTCATCGCCTTCCACAACGCGTTCCACGGCCGCACGCTCGGCGCGCTCGCCATGACCGGGACGCCGAAGTACCACGAGGGTTTTGGCCCCGTGACCGGCATCGTCCACGTCCCGTACGGCGATCTCGACGCGGTGAAGCGCGCCATGACCGACGAGGTCGCGGCCATCAACGTCGAGCCGGTGCAGGGGGAGGGGGGCGTGTTTCCTGCGCCGAAGGGCTTCCTCCGCGGGCTCCGCGACCTGTGCGACGCCTCGGGGGCGCTCCTGCTCCTCGACGAGGTGCAGACGGGGGTAGGCCGCACGGGGCGCTTCCTCGCCGCCGACGCGGCCGGCGTGAAGGGGGACGTGGTGGCGCTCGCCAAGGGGGTGGGCGGCGGCGTCCCCATCGGCGTCATGCTCACGCGCGAGGCGTTCGCGGGGGCCCTGCCGCCCGGCACGCACGGCACGACGTTCGGCGGCAACCCGCTCGCCAGCGCGGCGGTCCTGGCGGTCCTCGGCATCCTCGACGACGAGCGGCTCCTCGAGGGGGCCACGACGAAGGGGGAGCACCTCGGCGCCGGGCTCCGCGCCATCGTGGAGGCCTTCCCGACCGTGTGCGAAACGGCGCGCGGGGAGGGGCTGCTCTGGGGCCTCGTCATGAAGCCGGGCTTCGTCGCCCGCGACGTCCTCCCGAAGGTGCTCGCCCACCACGTGCTCCTCACCGGGGCGGGCGAGCGCGTGCTGCGCTTCTCGCCACCGCTCACGGTCACCTTGCGCGAGCTGGACGAGGGGCTGACCGCGCTGCGGGCGGTCGTGGCCGAGCTCGCCGCGAAGTAGGGCCCGCTTGCGCCCCCGGGCTGCACGTCGAACAATGAGCCGCATCATGCCCCGCTCCTCTTCCTTCCGCTCCGCGGCCTTCTCCGTCCTCGCGCTCGCCCTCGTGTCGGCGTGCGGAGGGACGACGGTCGGCGGCACCTCGACCCACGGCGCCGACGGCGGCGTGGCGCACGACGCCGCGACCCACGACGCAAAGGGGGATGCGCGCGTGAGCGCCGACGCCGGCTGCGTCGAGAGCCCGGTCGAGGGGGAGGCCTGCACGCCAGGCGTCTCGACGGCCTGCCCCATGTCGGGGAACGCGTGCTGCATCGGCTATGTCTGGTCGTGCAGCTCGTCCACCGGCACGTGGGTGAAGGAGGGGCTCGGCTGCGCCTGCCTGATCGACGCGGGGGTCGCGGTCGACGCCGGCGGCTCGGACTCGTGCGGCGGGTGCCCCGCCGGCGACGTCTGCGTGGTCACGACGTCGAGCGGCGGGCCGTGCATGCAGCCGGGGGACGGCGGCGTCTGCCCCGGCGGTCAGGTCGTCCCGCCCGGCAGCTGCTGCGACAACTCCAGCGTGTCGGCGGCCTGCCAGCCCCGCCCGTCGGCGTGCACCGGGGGGCTCTCGTGCGGCTGCGCCGCCTCGCTCTGCTCTTGCATGTGCAGCTCCGCCGCCGGGTCGACGCTGCAGTGCACGTGCGCCTTCCCGTGACGTGAGCCCTCGGTCGCGAGCGCCTGGGTCCGCCCGCGTTTGCGGCGCACCTGGAGCCTCGCCCGCGCGTGGCGTAGATTGCTCTTCATGAAGAGCCTAGCCCTCACGTTCGCCAGCGTCGCCGCGGCCTTCGCCGCCTTCTCCTGCTCCGGCACGGCCCACGCCCTCGGCCCCATCGACCTCGAGATCGCCGCCCGGGGCGGCTACGCCACCAACCCGAGCAGCACCGACTTCGGGACCAACCCGTACGGCGGCGGCTTCGGCGGCCGGGCCGGCGTCTCGTTCTTCGGGATCTACGGCGGCGTGAGCGGCATGTACTACCTCGGGGGGAGCCAGAGCGTCGCCGGCGTGACCGTGTCGAGCCACACGACGATGGAAGGGGTCGAGGTCGGCTTCACCCTCCCCATCCCGCTGCTCAAGATTCGCCCCGAGGTCGGCGTCGGCAACGCGACCATGAGCGCATCGGGGTCCTCGTCCGCGGTCGGCGGCGCCTCGATCGGCGGCGGCTCCTCCAGCAACCTCTACGTCGAGCCGGGCGTGCTCGTGATGATCCCGCTCGGCACGTTCTTCGTCGGAGCGGACGTGAACGCGCTCATCCTCCCGAACGTCGTGGCCGGGTACAACGCCGACGGCTCGTCCTCGACCAAGGCCTACACCTCGCTCAGCGTCCACGCCCAGCTCGGCGTGAAGTTCTGACGGGGGGCGCTACCCCTGGCTCATCGGGCCGGGGGGGATCGAGGTCGGGGCGACGTGGTGGTACTCGCCCCGCTCCGCCTCGGATGTCGCGAGCCAGGCGAGGACGCGCAGCGCGTCGACCGTCGTGAAGATCCCGACGATTCGCGTCCCGTCCATCACGACCGCGGCGCTCGACTTCATGCGCGCCATCAGCTCCGCCACCCGCTCGATGGCCGCGTCCGGGGGGACCTTGACCGGCGCCTCCATCGCGTCCTTCACCGTGAGCTTGTTGCCGTCGCCGTGCGTCTCGGCAAAGTAGAGGCTCGTGAGCGACACGATGCCGACCAGCCGAGCCCCGTCGACGACCGGGAGGTGCCGCGCGTGGGCGGCCCGCAGGACCTTGTGCGCCTGGGCCACGGTGACGTCGATGGCGACCCGCTGCGGGTCCTTCGTCATGAAGTCCTGGATGGGGAACATTGCCGAGAAGCGTGACCGAAATCACGGCGCGACGGCAAGTTTGGTGATGCCGAGCCGTCCGCGGGGGGCGTCTGACGTTCCCCGGCACGGCGCCGACGGTCCCCGCGACCGTGCCGACCGATGCCGGCCCCGTCCCGTCGGTGTCGCCCTGGCGTGCGTCGCCCTGGCGGGCGCGTCCTGCGGCACCGGCGGCGCGGCCGTGCGCGACGCGGGGCGTGACGGCGGCCCCCCGACGTTCGCGGCCATAGGCGACACCGCCCTCGCGACCCTGGAGACCACGTTCTACTCGGCGTCCCACTGGCGCGTCTGTGTCCCGGACCTCGGCTGCGGCACGAGCGACGGCGACTGGGGGGCCGACTCCCTGACCGACGCGCTCTACTTCCGCTGGTCGCTCACCCGGGACTCCACCATCCCTCCGCTCCTCTCCGCCCTGAACGCCGCGGGGCCGACCTACGGGACGTGCGCCCCGGGCGCGTGCAAGAGCTGGAGCGACATCCCGGAGTGGGACTCGATCGCGGCGTCGCGGGAGTACGCCGCCACCGGCGAGGCCTCGGCGCTCGCCCGCGCGGTCGCCGCCTTCGCCTTCGTCGACGCCGGGACGCCCTTCGCGACCGGCGCCTGCCCCCTCATCGACTACCAGCAGCCCGACGGTGTCGCCAACCAGCTGAAGACGCTCGAGACCGACGCCAACGCCATCAAGGCCGCGCTCCTCTTGCGCGCCGCGACCGGCGACGCCAGCTACCTCGCGAAGGCCCGGACGAAATACGCCAGCGTCCGGCAGTACTTCCTGGACCCGTCCGTCCCGCTCTACACCACCTACGTCTTTGACACCGGCACGGCCTGCGCTCAGGTCCCCCGGCGCTTCTTCGGCAGCGTGAACGGCGACATGATCTGGAACGGCCTCGAGCTCGCCAGGGTGACGGGCGACGCGACCTACCGCGCCGACGCGCTGGCTACGGCCCACGCGGTCGACGGCAGCCTGAGCGACCCCGCCGGCATCTACGAGGACCTGCAGGCCGAGAACGACGTGGTCGAGCCGCTCGTCGAGGCGTTCTACCGGCTCGCCACGGCCGAGGGGGAGGCGTTCGCGCGGGCGTGGATCGTGCGCAACGCCAGCGTCGCCGCGGGGGACGTGAGCGCCGAGGGGTCTTACGGGCGCTTCTGGGGCGGGCCGCCGCCGCAGGGGACGACCACGATATGGCAGGCAAACGGCGGGTTCGCGCTCGCCTTCGCCGCCGCCGCGCTCGCGCCGACCGACGGGCCGATCTCGCCGGGCCTCTGGGCGGGCGCGACCTACACCCCCCACGACATCGCGACGCTCCCCGCCACGCTGGAGTTCACGGGGAGGGCCATCGCGCTCATCGGGACCGTCGGCGAGCGCTGCTGCGAGAGCGGCCACGCGCGGCTCTTCATCGACGGCGTCGAGAGCTTCGACCAGACCGGAATCTGGCAGAACAAGTCGTCCTCCGGCCACCCGCTGCCGGGCTCTGTACTGTTCGCCTGGCGCTGGCCCACGTCGGGGAGGCACACGCTCGGCTTCGAGCCCGGGGTCCCGAACGGGAAGGAGGGGGACTCGTTCCTTCACGTCCAGGGGTACGAGGTCGTGCCGTAGGTCGAACCGGCGCCCCTTGCGCACCGGGCGTCGGCGGGGCTACCTAGAAGAGGGGGCGCGTCCTGGATGCACGGAGTGGGGTTGCTGTCGTGAAGGGGACGATCGATTTTCGCTACGATTTCGACAACGAGATCGTCATCGCTCGCCCGCGCTGGCACATCGACACGCCCGCCGAGGCGATGCGCTGGTACCAGCTCTCCTCCCGCTACTTCACGGCGCGCTTCAGCAGCCCGAAGGACCTGATCATCGTCGAGGACGCCTTCCGCGTCGCCCCCGAGGTCCGCCCGCTCTGGCTCGGCTACCGCGACAAGGCGCTCGACGCCTTCGTCCGGCTCGCCGTCTACGTCACGAGCAGCTCCCAGCCGCGCCTCGCGTTCGTGACGCCGGTCACGTCCGGCGCGCGAGGTAGTGGAGTCGGGCGGATGGAAACGCCCACAGTGGAGGACGCGATCGCCGCCATCCGCCGCCTTCGCCAGGACTCGGAGAGCCCGCCGTCGGGTCGCGCGCTCCGCGCCGTCGGGCCGGCCTCCCGCCCGCCGCTCTCGGTGGTCCCGTCTCCGGTCGCCAAGGACCCGAAGTCGACGCGATGAGCACCTCGCCCGAGGAGGATGGCGCTGGCCATGGCCGCGCGCCTGAGGTTAGCTGAACCTAGCATGACTGTATCCCCTTCGACGTCCGGCGGCGGCGCGCCTCCCCCCCACGCGAACTTCCTCGCGGGCCTGCTCGAGAGCACGAGCCTCGTCATCTACCTGAAGGACATCGCGGGCCGGTACATCTACGTGAACCGGCGGTACGAGGCCCTCGCCGGCGTCTCGCGCGACCTCCTCCTCGGCAAGACCGACGACGACTTCTTCCCGCCCGATGTCGCGAAGCTCTTCCGGGAGCAGGATGCCCAGGTGGTCGCCAGGCGGGGGCTCATCGAGTTCGAGGAGACCGTCCCGCTGCCGGGCGGAGTCTGCTCCTTCCTCACCGAGAAGTTCCCGCTGTTCGACGAGCACGGCGACGTCTACGCCGTCGGGGGGTTCTGCACCGAGATCACCTCGCAGAAGAGCCGCGCCGACGAGTCGCTCGCCGAGGAGCGCGAGCGCCTCGCGGTCACCGTGCGCAGCCTCGGCGAGGGGGTCATCGCGACCGACAAGGCGGGGCGCGTCACGCTGCTGAACCGCGCGGCCGAGCTGCTCACGTCGACGACCCAGTCCGACGCCGTCGGGCGCACCGTCGACGAGGTCCTCCTGGCCGGCGAGCTGGCCCACGAGGGGGCGTTCGGCGTGATGGTGCGGGACGCTCTCGCCGGCAAGCAGCGCCCCCCGGTGGCCGAGGAGGCCGTGGTCTTCTCGGCCAAGGGGGTCGAGCACACGGTCATCCCGAGCGCGTCCGCCGTGCGCGACCGGGGGGGGGACGTGATCGGCGCCGTCCTCTGCCTCCGCGACGTGACGGCCCAGCGCCAGGCCGACGCCGAGCGCGCCCAGATCCGCCGCCTGGAGTCCATCGGCTCGCTGGCGGGCGGCCTCGCGCACGACTTCAACAACCTCCTGACCGGCGTGGTCGGCAACCTCGGGCTGCTCGTCGACGACCCTGCCATTCACGGCCCGGCGCGCGAGACGCTCGAGGCTGCGACCCGCGCCTGCCGCAAGGCGACGGCCCTCTCGCGCCAGCTGCTCACCTTCGCGAGCGGAGGCGTGCTCGCCCGGAGGCCCCTCGCGCTGGCTCCGCTCCTCGCCGACTCGGCGCGCCTCGTGCTGCAGGGGTCGAACGTCAGCAGCCACCAGGAGCTCCCGGCGGACCTTCGCCTCGTCGAAGGCGACGACGCCCAGCTCCGCCAGGTGTTCGTGAACCTCCTGACCAACGCCCGCGAGGCGATGCCGGACGGCGGCACGGTCTGGATTCGCGGCGAGAACGTCGCGCTCGCCGAGCCCATGCTCGAGCTCCCCGCCGGGCGCTACGTGCGGCTCACCGTCACCGACGACGGTCGCGGCATCTCGGCCGACGCGCTCCCCCGCATCTTCGACCCCTACTTCTCCTCGAACGAGCCGGGTCGCGGCCTCGGCCTCGCCATCGTCCACTCGGTCGTCCGTCGCCACGGCGGGCACATCTGGGCCCAGTCCGCCGAGGGGGAGGGGACGTCCTTCTTCCTCATGCTACCGGCGACCGACAAGCGGCTCGTCGCGGAGCCGGAGGGGATCGGCGCCTGCCCCGGGCGGGTGCTCGTGATGGACGACGAGGAGGTCGTCATCCAGGTCGCCGAGAGCAT
>Ga0316217_10003717_pt1 | contig 17049 bp, 6 predicted proteins | sample 1anoAmetaG_FD_203633 | JGI IMG/M metagenome (GOLD analysis project Ga0316217, IMG submission 203633) | Freshwater microbial communities from Trout Bog Lake, Wisconsin, USA - 1anoA | ecosystem: Environmental > Aquatic > Freshwater > Lake > Hypolimnion/Profundal zone | place: USA: Wisconsin...
ATTTAGCTGGTATTTGCTTATTTTCGCTTTTTTGCTCATTGGTATCCTCTTATACCAAGTTCGACTATGATAAGCTTATTATCCGCTCATTGCTGAGTGAACTCAAAAACTATGAGCCTCAATTTGCTGAGCTTAATTTGAAAATAAGGTGCGATAAAGAACTTACTTGGATTATAATCGTGTAGAAGGGGTCCTAAATAAACGTCTTTTAAGACTTGCTAGACAACTCTAGCAAAGTTTCCTAGCCGATACTCTATGAGGAATAAGAAAAAAGACAATAATGATATAAGTACTTCTTGAAGAGAAGCTAAATGTGAAGATCTTTGAATTTGTAGTTATCTAAATTTATAAAAAGAATGAATGAATTGAGCGAGCTTCACAGATCAGCCATAAAAGTATCTGATCAAGACCAGGACTAGCCTCAAATATCGTATCAAAACTCCAAAAACAAACGATTTTCCACCTTCCATTGCAGGCTCATCTACAGCATTCTTTTTGTTGTACTCGCAGCATCCCTATATCTTCTCAGCAACCAACCTGTTTGTTAACCAGCCTAACCAATCCGAGTCGTAGATGATAATCCTCGCATTATTACAGTTTTGCAGCGATTCCAGCATGACGCCAATTGCTATACCCAAGGTCTCTCATTTATAAATTAAACACACATTCTGGAATCTTGCGGGCTTTACAAGAACTCCTATGTGCAGATTCTTTAGTACAACAAAACAAAATATCCACACTCAGTAACCCAAATGTCAAAATTTAACCTTTCATAAGCCTCCATTTTCGCTGAGGGCTCTATACTTTTCCCCAGAAATCAACTCATCTATTTGCTAACTTGGAGGGAACGTAAAGTACTTCGTTTTTAATACAAAAATGGTCAAATAACATAAAAAGACAGTCTAAAGTGGATCTACGAAGGTTGGGGACTCACACATGACAACTAACACTTAATAATAAGCGACGGCTCTCATAATCTGTTCATAACTGATGAATACCTCAATGTGATAAAAAAAATCCCCATAAAAGACTCCAAGGGCAGGCTTATAACATATTTGAACTAGTTGTAATATGTCGAGAGGCCAGATGGCAAAAAATTCATTTACGCGAATGTGTACCTGTCCAAAAAAATAGTGAAAATCGACTATTTAGAATAGAAAGTTGATAGAATCTATGATTTGGCAGAGCTGGTGGGTCTGTAGCCATAGGCCAAAACAGACGAAGTGCTGAATGGTATCGCCTTTGATAAGAAATCATCAAGCTTCTTGCTGACTGGCAAGAAATGGCAGAATCTTTACTTAGTAAAGGGACTCTGATTTGTTTTCTTTGCTCGATCATCTTGCTTATAAATGTTTTATTTTATAAATTGAGAGCTAGTTATGCATATAAAAGATCGCAGCATTGAATTAAACCTTAATACTTAGCACCAATACCATTAAAAAAATGAGTCTTAAAGCCATGAATCAAGTAAAGAGCTACTCCAAACTTATGAGAAGGTAATGTCAGAATTCTCCTATGCTAAGGTAGATTTGAGCAATTATTCTCTACAGGCCTTCCAAGAACACAAAATAACCTTGCTCTCTAATATCTACTAGCCCTTTGGCAAACATCAAGATATCCAAAAGACCAACGATTTCATTTTTTCAATTGTCCAGAGTCAATTCTATGGATTGTAGTACATCTACGAAATAATAATTTCTCAGTTCAAGCTCAAAATCAATATACTAAATCTTCAAAGATAGTCTGACACTGGAGAAGACGATGTCGATTCCAAAGAACTGGGCACAGGAAGTTTTGGGGTTGTTCGGGTCCTGAAAATCAATGACAATGAATACGCAGTCAAAAGGATACCTTTTCACTACAAATTGGAACCTAAGCAAGGCTATGACTACGAGGTCAACAAAGGAGAGTACTTGCAGCTAAGGTAAGCTCTCAAGTAGTATTGCTATTACAAAATATTTTCAGTCTTGGGGATCGGGCCGAAAATCGTCAAAACGAACTATGACCTCATCTGCTTCAATAACTGCATCTAGTTCAAAATGGAACTGTGCGAACCACTTGTCAATAAACTGTCTGATACCCAGCAGTAGTTTGATTTTGCGCTATGCAAAAATCAGCTATATTAGAAGTTGGCCAAGTTACACTCGATGAATTTTGTGCATCGAGACATAAAGCCTTAAAACATTCTCTATAATGCGGTAGAAAACTGCTTCATTTTTGGAGATTTCGGTTTGGTGTCTTATATCAAAGAAAAGAAAAGCTAAAAAACTCAGACCCGATTCGCAGGCACTCCAAACTATTGCGGAGATTAGATGTCTAAATTGCTGAACGGAGGATTAGGGCTGGTGAACCTTTACCTAAATGACTTATTCTGCCTCTAAAAAACCTTCACTGCCATGGGAGACTACTTCGTTTCTCACAACTCAAGAATCAGCGAAAACTCGCTCAGCTACAATGCTTATGGCAGCTATTTCAACTCCGACGCCAATAGCTTCTAATAAGGCGGAGGGTAGGTAGTTTCTTAGTCAAATTTTACAGATGAGTCCTACTTTCCAACTAGGAATTCAGCCATCACCATCCCAACTGCCCACACCCTAGGCCCCAAAAGGTACGCATCCTCAATCAACCACTACCAATCCGAAATCATCTTTGAGATATGCAGGTCCAAATAGCGGACAACTAGCATATCTCGCGACTATCTGATAAATTTGATAGAGTGCAAATATAAGTAGCACCAAAACACCGAAATCTCAACCACTCTGCTCATCTAGCTTCTGCGCACTTTTCATCTGGAGGAATAAGAGCAGAACAGCTAGGTCATCAACTTGATTAAAGAATGGAAGAATTCATCACGCCACTTCGGTCCATAGGATATCAGAACCATCAACCATCTAAAAAGCTTAGAAAAGATAACTGACCAAGATATACGGTAAAAGCTGTCGAAGATAGTAAAATCACTGAACCAATGCCAGTCAAGCAGCAAGCAGCATTTGAATTAGCTAAATTTGATGAAAGCTCTAAAAAACAATTCAAACTATATCTGCTGCTTCTATTCCTATCTGAAAAGCCTAATCCATTAGTGTGAGCATAAAAAAAGCAGCATCTCTGAAGACGATTGCATTATCATCGCCCAGGAGTTTATAAAAGTTGCCCGAATAGAGGTCTATGAAACAGGTCTTGCACTTCTCATCAACAAGCTGGTCAGAAAAGCATTCAAGTTATGGCATAAAAAATAACATCCCCTTTATTAGAGTCTAAGATTCGTGCTAGATTACTTAAGATCTAAAGGTAAAGAAAGGCCTATCGATTCTGTGTTCTATCTTCAATTTGTAGATAAATATCCTTACTGGACCAACGAAAAATGTGACTCAGTCTAAAAAGAGATTTAGGAATAAGTAAACCGACTGGTTAATTTAGAGCAAGACTGCCTAAACTAATAAGCCAAATTCAATTTCATATGGCTGCTATTGTAGCTGAGCAAAGGTCACAACATCAAAAGGAACGAAGAGATCAAAGATTGCGCATATTTCAAAAAAGCCAGCTAAATGATTGAGCGTGAATAAGTCAACTCAGATCCAAAATAGCCTAAAGAGGGTTTTATCTTTATAGTCAAATTGGCAAAAGTGATAGCCCTATTTCAGAATGACGACTACGAGGCAGCCCTTGAATAATGTTACACAGTTTTAAAATGGTCATAATGCCAAAGCTCATCCTAAAAATATACAAAAGTATATCTATAGATCAATGACTATATTTCAACCTGCTTGATTAAGCTAAAGAAGTACAACTAAGCCTTAATCTATTTGTAGAAGAACTTGAGTATTTTAGAGCAGTATTTGGGCTGTCTAAACGATCCCTAAAGAACGTTTGCCATTCTAAATAATATGGCATTTGTTTATGGTAGTCTTGACCAGCCTTAAAAAGAATAATAACTCTTGTGTGAATGCCTGGATTTCTTGTAAAAATCAAACCACAAACATAAATAACGGAAACTAACATACGTTTTGCGACTTCAAATGCAAAAACTGTGCCGAACGGGATTGGTAGACGAATAAAAAAAACAAAAGGCAAGTATCTTGTGCTAGAAAATACTGAGATGTTTCTATTTATACTTCACTAACAATGGGGCAAACCTAGATTTATTAACAAACCAAGCCAACTATCATTTAATCACTCCTCAATGTTGCACAGTGTATGATAAGTATTTCATATTCTAAACGCTAAGCCAGAACATTAGAAGTAAACCTTAATACTATGCAATGTTCTACAACGAATACTGCTTTTCCAACTTCTAGCTGGCAATCTACTACCATTCCCAACCCTAGAAGAACCTGAATTGTATGAAGTACATCTGGAAATCTCTCAAAACACGCTTGTAAAGACAGCACCCCAGTCAACTAATCAAAATGGATTATCTCAGTGTAATCATTTATGTAAAATGTCTGATCAAAGCTAAGTCCAATCGAATGGCCTGTCGCTTTCTCAACTGCATTCTCAAATATTTTCCATTATGCTATAAAGATATACGGTATAAGGCATTCAAGCTGATGCATCGTGCTCTGGAAACGATTGGTAGCAATAAAAAGGACCTTTTCTACCAACTCAGCAAAAACAACTGTAGAAGGCTGCGGCATCGCTCTTTTATCACACTACCATAAAAACTCAGTTCATAACCTCGCTTTAGAGTGCTCTAGCTGAAATACGCTAAAAAGGTCTGTTAGGAATTCAGATAGTTTTAATGATGTTATATTTACCAAGGATCGATTGTTTGCTATTCGAAATGCACTGATGATATTAGGTGATTGCAGCTTGCTGCCAGGGTTTGTTAGTTGTGCTATTAAGGTTTTTGAGATATTATAACATACAATTAATTTGAATTTGGGATGAGCGAAGGAGGATTAGTCTATTTAGGTAAAGATAACAACATTTAGGTCTTTGTGTGCGTTATGAGCCGCCGATAATCGGAATCCACTATAAAAACAAAGCCTCAGATAGTAAAAAGAAGGTCTACACTATTCTTCTCCAAAAATTAGTGCTTCATCCTTACCCTGAGGAGGCAGCCGAACAGCTCTACAGATAGCACCCTCATATTCTGAGGTAAGACAAAATACCCAAGGAAAAGATTGCGGAACTTATTGCGAAGATCCAAAGAGAGCTGGGATTAGGAGAAGAGTACGAAGAGGATTATTACGGTGAGGAATTCTAGGAATCAGCTGACAAAGAATAACAGAGAGGTCCACCAGTGAGAGGCCGCAATGAACCCACACCCCCAGTTCCTCAAAAGTAGCAACCAGTACAAAAAAAGAAACCTAACTTCAACATGGATGCATTTGAAAGTGACCATCCGTTGAACCGCAGCTTATGATGTTTGTTTGTGCGGATTTCATTTTAAATTATATTTATTTTTTGAGCGAATCCCGATAGAAACTATTATGTCTGAAATCCTCCCCAATATTGAACTCCTCAAGCTTTTCTCCACTAGACTCAAGAATTATCTGCTTTTCCTCTAAGTTACCAACAATATCGAGTTGATTTGCCTAATAACTGACCACCTCAACACCAAAGACCTACTGAGTTTTTTATCAACATCCAAACATGCATACTCCTGGACGAAGGTGCCAACCATTTAAATCAGATTGCTCAAAGCTAAAGTTGAGTACTACTAGAAACCCAAAATACTGCCCACTTTCTAGACTTACTTCAATTTTTTGCATCTCAAAGCTCCAACTTGCTAGGCTAAAGTCAAAAGCTAGAAATTAGCCAAAGACTTTTAATGTCTCAAAAAATTTAATCAGGAAATACAAATTTCAAAGAGAAAAAGGAAAATAACTACTCATTAGCCTGAAGCTCATGCCTCGATAAAATAAATAAACCTTTCAAAATAATTAGCCAGTAGAGGGTCATAATTAGCATTAAAGCGTAATATGCCCACCATCAACCACAACATTTAACACAGCAACAATAACAATTAAAATACATAGAAAAGGGCAATCAAAAGAAGGTACGATGAGATCCGGTAAGATGGTACTTTTGCCAGGTTTCAAGAAATCGAATTTAAACTTGCAAAGTAAGATTTCTAAAGGCGAAAAATGAAGCGGATTCAGCAGCAAAACTAGCTGCAGTACTTCATGACTGTTTAGTAGCTCAAAAAACTGGCAGTATAAGACCCTTGTAGCCGCTAAATTCTCAAAAGGATCTAGACAGAAGACCTAAAACGTCTGCATAAAGTCAATGCTTAGCGATTGAAAATCAAATCCATACGAGTCTAGCCTAAGTAAGCTCAAAAACTCAAAATAATCTAAGAGAAGCAAAAGGAAAAACTTGTTGTAATCAAGGAGTCTATTGCCCAAAAACTTTTTAACAACATAAAATCAATAATAAGTAAGTAGCCAAAAGTAATACCTTAGAAATGATTTCTTTTCTTCTAATAAAAATCAATATTAGTAATCAAACTCTGCAGACCTAGCCTTTATTTTGTTTTTGTTGCTTGTATTTCTGTTTAATGGCTTTTATTGGAGCTCTATATGGCTCGTCTAAGATCTCAAGCAGCAAACTATCTGTAAATTTGTTGTAGGTCGAATCACTTTCTTTAAAGCTAGGATTGTTTATCGTCTCGTAAACCTGTTTTGTAAGTGTATTGGATATGGAATATTAGTGATTGTTCTCTACAGTTATACTCAAAAGGAGGGAACTGCTGTCTTGAAACCTTTTTGAAAAAAAAGGAGCATCATGGTTCTAAACAATGATTGTCTTTTCCACAGATTTTAAGTTTCTAAACTAAGGATCTTCGTAGTTTTCGGAAAGATTTTTCTCTACCTTAAATTAGCTATTTTCGGCTTCAAGTAGCAAAGATAGATCTTAGCTGGCAAACTAACTATCAGCTATATTTAAGTAAAACATATTTTAGGTGTTTTAGCTATCTACTTGTAACCATTCCCTATTTTTTTAGATTCTGCTGCATTCATTTTGCGAAGATGCCGAATAAGGTTGTTAGCTTTGTAAAATAGAGTTCATTTTTTTGTCTCGGGGTTAAGTTAAACAATAGATCTTCTTGTTGGTTAAGTTTTAATTCTAAATTGCTGCTGAAATATTGCTTGAAAATACCCTATCAGTCAATTTCCAACTGGTTAGCCCAGCGTAGTCGTGATTTTTCATTTAAAGCATTTCACTTAGAGTAGAAAATGCCCTTTTTTAATAGCTCTCTTTATTTTTGAAAAACCCTCTTGCTCTTATTATTTCAGTTTTAGATATTAATTTTTATGAAAGAGAGAAGCTGAAATCTATTTAGGTCTATGATTGGTTTTACTAGATTTATTCCTCGGCAATCTATCTGATGGAAACTGGCTCATTAATGAAGACTAGGTAGACTTAGCTGATATTGGTAAAGTAGACAAAGATATCAGACTCTAAGAATTTGAAGCAGTCATTTCTGATGAACTGCAACCGGATGTTAAATTTGTTGCACAAATACCTAAACACTTACCAAGCCAAGTCCTGGTATGGCTTTGGGACGGCATTCAGTTAAAAAACTATGATCTTCTTGAACCTTTTCATCAAAATTTCATCAATATTGGGAAACCTATTGATGGTTTACTCGAATTCAGGAATTTATTGTTTTTTGAGCAAATCGAAAAATTGTTTTAGCAAGTTCCTATCTTGCCTCTCTGAAGCATTATGAGCATCCTCGAAATAGTGCTAGCCGATCAGAATCTATTCAACTAGTTAAATGTAGTTGAATTGATCATTTTCTAGTTAAAATGCCAACTTCATGAGGTTAAAGTAAAAAGATCGCAAAATCGCATCCTTTCCTTTAAACTACTTCACAACTCTATGTTAACACTTAAGGTTGTTCATTAAAAACTAAGGAACTATTGCAGCATTCGGGTATATTTTTACTTGTGGTTTGTTAGGGAACTTGGAGTGGTCCAGAGACTAAATTTGCTTGTGACAGGATTCTGGCTTTCGTCTTTAGCTTATCATAAAAAGTTTTTATAGCAAATTAGCAAAAGGTATATATGAATAGACTTCGTTTGCTGTTTTATACCAAATGTGACATCTCTGATAACTATCAGCTATTAATTAGATAATTAATTGACATAATCATTGCTATTAAACCTTAATGATTCCAACTATTTTTTCCTTCCAAGGGTTTGCGTCGTCTTTGAACTTGCACTGTAGCTACAATTTGAAGTACTATTTTCCCCGCCATATCAAAGGCAGACTGTAGACTAGTCCAGTTAAAGGTTCTTTCTCATGTAGAACTATAACCACGTTATTCAGTTTTTTGTTTTAGTTCCTATCATTAACCTCCAGCATGTTTTTGGCAACATCTAGCTTACAGTTTTTGAGTTCAACAGTGTCGAAAATCCAGCCTCTCTCAGTTTTTTCTTCCTTCTCATTGAATATCCTGCACTGGATTTGCATGTTGGTGATATTTCCTTTTTTGGGTACAGAGTACAAATACAAATAAATGATTTGATAGGGATCTTCCCAAAAGTCCAAATGAATCTTTTTGAAGAGCGAGTTATTCAAAAACTTCTATTAGAGATGAGTTATCTTCTTTTGTAGATTACTAAGCACTATAGTTATATCTTAAGAGAAGCCAAAAAGAGGCTATTGGTAGCTAATCTGAAGCAGAAGTTTCTTGGTATTTTATGAGAGCAAATTTTAGTTATTGCTGAGTTTGAGTGCACGCAACCTATGTTATAGCCATCTATAAACAAGATAGCTCTTTGAATTTTCTTTTCGTATTTGGTACTTGAACATATCTGGTTCTCTCTTCAACTTAATAGTCTAAAGGTTTTTAAAAGATTCAAATGTCAAGCCTTAGATTATTTACCATTTGATTTCCCTTCTATCATTTCGGCTTGAATTCGACTCTCTTTCTGTGTTGTATCCATACAACATTTCTTTAGTTATACTGCCTTTATACTCAGCAGGCATGATGACCTTTATAATCTCCTCGCAAGTTGCTAGACCTCTAATTTTTTCGATAAGCTCGGAGGCCTCAAAAGCAGCAAAGTTTTGTTGCTAAAACTGATATTATTCATTGAAATTGATGGTTTAACCGAAGTAGGTCTTGCAAAGCAGGTCTCCTTACTATTTTTTTAGGAATCTTTTGGACTATTTTATCAAAAATTTCTATCTACCACAATATATGGTCTAAGATAGTATGTCCAATAGAGTTTTTGCTTCCCTTATTTACAGTTCTGAGATTAAAACATGTGTAAAATCTGATTAATAGAAACATGCATTCTCCAACAATAAACCTTCCTTTCTGGCTTATATTTTTTACTTGAAGTAGACCTGAATTTAGTTCAAAAGCACAACTCGGAGAACCTTTTAGATTTAACCAGAAATATTTTATCTCAGGTTTCGTTGAAATAAAGCCTATAACTGCAATGTAGGCACATTCCTTCTTTCAACCTCGATCATTCGTTGTTAAATCGCTCTTTACTTGAATTGGCACCTTTAGTAAAATTCTTTGTCTGTAAACAACAGTACAATATTGATTTTCATCTATTCAGGCGATTAGCTAACAATCGTTAGTATTTTAGAATAAGTCTCCTCTTTAGTAAAGTTAATCAAAATCAACTTATTACAGTTTTTGTCTATCAAGCTCTATGAACTTTTAGAAAAATCAGAATATTAGGTGAGGAAAAGAGACTTTTTCTAATTGCCCAGCCCTTCAAATGCGTTGGCACCTTCTTGACAAATAACAATAAAGCTTTCTGCAAGGCTCACCCATTGCTCCTTCACATAGTAATAATCTCTTTAGTAGTTTATGACTAGTTTGCCATTTATATAGGTGTGGCAATACTCGTAAAAATCTCCAGGAGAGGTAGCATAAAGCTAGAATAGCTTGATTATCTCATTAAAGGCTTATTCATTTTGCATTATGTTGGATATCTTTTTGGGCTATACCTCCTTTCCTTTTAGTAGTTCATAGAAATGGTTGAAATAAACGTGCTGAGTAACTCCTTACTTTAATTATTCCACAATGATTGCCAGCAGACAAGTTGAAAACAAACCTTTTTGGTAGTCAAAAGTTGTCAACACATATCTTATGACTTCGTTTGTCAGTCGATCTTTAGAAACCTTTATATCGACCTTAAACTAGGGGTCAATCATCTGCCCATCTTTTTAATAAGGCTAGTTATACTTTATATTCCTCATCACCATCTTTTTGTAGCTATGCTTAGTTATCCTCAAGGTGGGGTAAAGTAGCGCAACTTTCTTAAAGTATCTCCACAAAGCGAGAGACAACTAAAAATATTAAAGGTATTGCTATGATCTTATTTGACTGGATATCTCAACTTTTTCTTACATGCTTCGGATATTTTAGGAAAGATTGAACATGAAATCTCCATCTTTTTTGCCTATCTAGTTCAAACTTCTTGGAGTATTTTGCCGTAGCTTGTCCAATATGATATTGTAATGTAGTTATTTCTTAGATTTAAGTTTTTGTAACTATTGCTCCTCATTTTTTAACCCAGCAGTCAAAAAGGGTTAACATTACTCTAAGAGTTCATTAATGAAATGGGTTTCCTCGTCAACTTTGATCGCATGGTAGCACTTGATTTCCTACCTCTGAGCTTTAGACAATGATTTTCTACAAATTAAGGTTACGTTTGGGATAAAGTTGTGGCACTTGTCATAGACTGAGGTTATTCTTTTACCTCCAGAATGGAACTATTTGTTTTACAAATGGAAAATCAAGAAGTCTTGAAGCTAGTTGTCAGTTTTAGAGTAGTTCTCACCTTACTTATTTTCCCTTCTTTTTATTTTTAATGTAATTTATTGTTTCAAATTCGAACTCACCTTGATATAGCTAGTCTTTTTGAGAATATTCTCTTATCTTTTGCCTAGCTGTGTAGAAGGTAGCGCTAGATTCATAGCTGGCCTAATTGTTACTTGCTTTGTAACTTTCCTCTCGACTTTGCTGTGATGGATGGAACTCTCCTCTCTCCCTTCTCTACTCTGAATGGAAATATTGGAGTAAGGAACCTAAAGCTATTTCTTTTACTACCTCTATCTTTCTTTCACAATGAAATAAACATTCTTTTTGTAATCTGGTTTGTCCTATTTCAATTACTTAATGTACTTTTCTTATTTCACATCTTTTACATCTTACTTAGCACGATTTCTCTGATAATCTTTGTCGTTGGCCAGATTGTTCATGTCGTTGATAAAAGTAGCTTCACTCTTGAGTTAACCGACAATAAAGTATGCAGTATTCGGTTAGAATTTGCTGATCTCCTCCAAATCTTTGGCTGAACTAATTATTTGGCATTTTTCTTATTTCTTTGCGATTTAGTTGACGAATTTCTCACTTTAGTCTTGGATGATGATAGATTTTTAGTTCAGCAGCCAAATAACAGTTGTTTGCTATTGTATGCTCACTTCAAACTCATAAAGACATTTAGTAAGCTTGTCAAATTTCAGAGGGATGTCTTTGCTTATAACTTAAATTGCTGAGATGGCTGAAGCATCTTGTTTCAAGAAATAGTACTAAACGATAGCTAAGAAGCAGGCGAGTTTTTTCTTGCTTTTCAAGATGGCTTGAAAATCTTAAAAAAGGGTAGACACTTTGTCAAATACAACTGCCATGGTGTTCAGTATCTTGTTCTGGCTTACACATTCATCCTGCTTAGCTCTGGATTGGTCTTCTCCAGATCGTTTTAGCGCCATTATTTCGTTTAGCTTTGACTCTATCTGCTGGATTTTGAAATTCTTAGCGTTTTTTTATTTCTCACTCTAATTGCCTTCATAGTTGTTCTTCAATTATAACAGTTATCTACGGTAGTTTTACTATTCTTTGGCCAATTTTTATAGCTAATTACGATGCAATTCTAGCCCTTTCTACATTACAACGCTTTGCTTCTTTATCTACTAAAATCTATACAGCAATTATTGTAAATTTCTGAGCTATCTGGAGCATTTGGTCTCAATTTTCAAAACATGTTTCTCCATCAATCTTCGGATCTCTTGACTTTAGTACTTTGTTATGACTTTTGAGTTCTACGCAAACAAATTACAGTAGTTTTTCAACTATTTATCGCTGTCAGCAGTAAAAGATTTAGCTTCTTTAGCGAACTTAAGGTATCGGCTTCCTAGATGAGTGATGGAAGGATATTTGTTGACACATTTCTACCAAGCTTAAGCGCTTTCAAAGTCAATTACATAGAAGAAATTATTTTTGATTTAAGCCATGAAGAACTCCAGGATTTCCTCAAAGTGTTCATCTAGATTAGACAAAAACACTGCCACTTTGTTGCTGGTGAAATTTTTGGCGATAATTTAATGGCTTAGGTAAGGATGTATGAGTTCTATTTAATTCTGAATGCAGATAAGCTGCAAGATATCTTTTTTCAGAGAAGGACACAGAGGCTCATTAATCGTGAAGATTTGGATCGGCTTGGAGAGTTGCAGCTTCAGGACGATGTATTCGTAGTATTCTTGGTATACGCTATCGGCTTCGATTATTGGGTAAGACTGGACCAGACCTTCGAACAAAATCTACTTATTCTAGATGACGTTTATGGGTTATTGGTTATTCTTTAGCATCAGGTTGCTGTAGTTCTTGATAAGAGCAATTATTTGAGCAAGAAAAGATTCGTTTTAAGGGAAAGAAACTGTATACTCTCTCAAGGACACATACTACCAGACTCGCACTAAGTTTTATTTTCCGTTGTAGTACCTCAAAGTTTTTAGCACTCTCAAAGGAAGCTATATGCTGATTGGGTAAATGATATCTGATTTTTGCATACAATTGAGAGCAAATTCATGAAGAGAGGCCACATTGTACGTTATTTTGGGTGCAAGCTATGTCTTAATCAAGGTATTGTATTTTTAAACCAGATCTCTAATGTTTAGTTCTGACAAGTATATCGGCTGAAAGTTTTTGACGAAATCGTAGCTTAGGTTAAACTCAAAGGTAGAGTTTTAGGCAGCAACTATGGATACATTATTAAGATAGATTCTCTCATGAGTAACGTGGTCGAAGTAGTAGCCCAAAGTTAAAATACTCTTGAAAAAACGACCAACACTTGAATGCTCGTCTAAAAGGTTCACATCGTCAAGCAGGACAATCAGCTGCTTTCCGTTGATGGCTGATAAAAACCTTTGCTTACTTTGATTGACGATGACTTTAGCTTTCCTATAGAGCAGCTGCTAAAGTTTTTAGAAATTCATGTGCTGGTTCATCTTGATGGATAGGAAAGAGTGGTTTTCTTCCCCCAAATTCTACCTTATGTAGGTTAGATACTATGATTTTCCTGAGTTCTTCTCACCAATAAGCAAGATGTTCCTGTTTTTTTATAGGTATTGTTCAATGAATTTCAAAATAGCTTCCCTTTCGGCTGTCACGTGATAGGGGTTATTGTCAATTGTTACTGAAACTGCTTCAATCCTTTTGAAAGATCCCGAAGGATTGTCAAGCTAAAATTTAGAAAGGTTTAGCGGTAGTGATCGATCGCTTTCTATCTTAATCTGTTCAAAAAATTGGCTTTCGAACTTTTTGGCATTTTCGATGGACAATGAAGGATAAAAAGTCCAATAAATGCTCCAAACCAGCAGTTTTTACACACCAATTTGACTTTCTTTCATTTCTAAAATTTTCTAAGGACTCTTTGATACCAGGCATTCAAGCAGTTTGATAAAGTTGTTGATCAGGTGATCAGTTTTTAGAAACCTCCCCTTCAATCTAAATTTTAATATCTTTTCGAAGTAGTTCACACTTGTATTTTTCAGCACTAAAAATCCTTAAATATTCGATTTGAAGTATGGCCGAATCACTGTTTAAAGTTGATATTGAAGCTGCTCTTCAGGAACTGAAAAGCTTTCAGAGTAAATTACTTAGAATCCTTTTGGTATATCTTTGTCGTCCAGTATAATATCGGTAGAGATTATAAACTTCCAGTTACTGCTTATATACAGGATCTCCCCATTCTAAAGAAGTAAAAATCCACGGGAAATCGATTTGATCAAATACTAAGTAATAGCACATATTTCTCCTTCAAACACAAACCATTCCTCTTGGGAATAAGAAAGCTGTTTGAGGTGCTGAGGCAAAATGCCCTCTTTCCATAATTCATTTTCGAAGCATCCTAAAAACTGCTCATAAGTGATGAAATCGGTGTAGTATATTTATACAGGCCCCACTCCTGAAGCTCTGTATGACTCCATCAAAAAATGTTTTTTGCCATTGTATATCGGTCCCACAACAATGCAGCATTGCTTTTTGGCTAAGAACTCTACAATATTCATCATATTTCTGCCATCTTTCTAAGCTTTAGACTTATATTTGGACTGTTATTACTGCTTTTCCTGCAGGAAAATCTCTCTCACAATTTTTTAATAAAACCTAATCTACTCCTGCTGACAAACCTTGTTGTTGATTTCAGCTATTATTCCTTTGTATAAGTTTCTTTTTAATTATTCAAGGTCTGCTGAAAATGATTGAAGTATTATCGACCTAATTTCTTCAAAATTTAGGATATCGTAACCTGAACATTTGGTCAAGACTTCGCACACCTTTTCAAGTTTGAGACCCAAATCTTCTTACTGACTGTAGAAGACCAAATTACAGACGCAACTTAGATAGACAGATACCGGGATTTACGGCACTGTGATTACCCTATAATTTATCTTTATTTTTTGGCTTATTGCTTTCATTTCAGGATTACTTCCCATCCTCAAGGCGATATTGAAAGTAGGCAAAGAGATGCTTTTTCCTCCGGCTATCAGATGGAAGGCTTATCTTCTTTACAGGATACACTTCGATTCAAAAATGAATGAACTAATCAAGGATGCTGTTTGCTCATTAATTTGCTATGACTCCTTGATTTCCAAAAATGTGCTAGATGCTAAGGCTCCTTGGCAAAGGTTGTGCAGATAAGAACTTGATATTTTGGGTTGCAAGGACACTGTGAAGTAGTTCTTGGCGTTGGAGATACAAAAATTTGAAACCATTTAAGTTTTATCCACCAGAATAGGCAGATATTGGAGCGAAATTGTATTGATGAGCTAAATGAAATATTTTTCACTCAAGGTGCTGATTGTATAGCTGTAGTTCGGGCAAACAAATTAATACCCATAGTCAACATTCCTGGTGAGATATTTTGTAAAGGCTACTTAGCTACCATTATAATAGCTTCGTACTTATCTTTGCCATTGATAAGAATTGTCATCACGGACATTGTCCTGAATAAGTTTTGTGATGATATCTCTAAAATGGCCAGCTTGCATAAGAAGTATGCCCAATTTGTAGTTTGTTTCTGTTTTTGATTCGTACTATTACTTTATCATTGTGTAAAGCTACTTTATTTGAGTGTTTTGATAAGAAAGCAGCTGATTCAGGTCTTATCCGTCTGAAGTCAAATAATCATACTAAAGCAACTTCGTAAATTATGAATTTCCTATAAATAGCAGCACTTGCAGCACATTTTACTTAATCCATAACCTTCGGTTGAAGTCATCTTGAAGGTAGTAATTACTGCATTTAAGCATACCAGATTTTAATGCCTACTTTATTCTCTCTTCAATCACTTTTAAGCCTTATTACAGTTCAAGCACTTGCTTAGCTGGAGATAACCTCAGGCTTAACACTTCATTCACCATGTTTCTGACAGCCAAAGGGCAATTTCTATCTTAATTTAGCTATAGAGATTTTAAATTGGAAAAGATCCGGGAAAGATGCTTATCTATGCTGGCGTAATCTTTATCTTGTAGTAAAAGGTGAAGAAGTTGCTCATTAGACATAAAATAGAGCTTAGGGAATGCCTCCCTTTTTGCATTGAGAAACAATTCAACACTGTGCTTCAGTTCCTGAAAAATAGTGTTGTTTTCTTTGAGAATGGCAAAATGCTTCTTCTCTTGACTTGCAAGTTTTCTCAATGAAAAATCTTTGGTTATTTGTTTTGTCAGTTTCTTCCAATTAGTTTAAGCATAAGTGTAAGCTTTGTATTCACTCGTTCCTTTCCAATAAGGATTTGCGAAAATAGGTTAGAAGTAGCTTAAGAAATTATGATGCTTTTACCATTCTGTCAATAGCAACCTTAAAGAATCAAAGAGGTTTTTCTAATTTTATACTCTCAGGCGAAATTATCCTTATTCAACTTCAGGATCCTATCGAACACAATTGATAACTGTAATTTTCTAATCTATTTCGGCGGCTATTGTCCAGTAATGCTGGGCAAAATTGTCAATCAATCCTTTACTTGAATGCACTCCACTGTCACCCCAGAAACGAGTCACAGCTGCCATTTTTGAGTTCAACTAAAGCTGCTTCTTAGACTTAAAAACTATCTTTTTCAAGAAGTCAAGTTCCTCAATTAATCCCTCTTTAAGAAGAGAAGTGATAGTAGCATCATTTTCGCCCGTCAATTCAGCCAATTTTCTTTTGTTTTTGTTCTCAAATTCGTTTTTAATAGTCTTCAACTCTTTTTCTTCAAGAGAAGAATCTCTGAGACATTAAATAGCTTCAAGCACAGGTTTAATTTTTTTCTTGATATCTGCTACAACTAAATTAATCATGTTTTAATCAGTGTACTATATTTGGTAAGGCTACTCTGCACTTTCCTTCAAAATACTCTTTTTAATCGATTCAGCCTGCTCAAGAAGCTTATCTAAGGTTATTTTAACATCTTCAAGAGACAAGGTTTTCCAGCATGACTTTAGGAACTATTATTGGTAATGCTCTGCCTAATATTTGTACGACCAGATATCTTTGAAAACTTTGAAGTATAAGGCAAATTTTTATACAGTTTACTAAGTCAGTTCTCCCATTCCTAGAAACTTCTGATATTCTCTTAGCTTTTTTAATTCTAAGTTAATGTTTGCATATTCAATCTCCATTTCATCAATTTTATGCATCATTTAGGAGGCCTATAGCCTTGGTTGTTTTGTCTTTCGATAAAGATCCTCTAATGTTGCAAAAACCTTTGGTATCATCTTCCTCACTTCTTCTTGAGCATAGGACTCATGTACTTTGTTGTGCATTTAAGATTATTCTATCTTAGCTCTCAGACTTTTAAGCATTTCGCTTAA
>Ga0316217_10003718_pt1 | contig 17040 bp, 15 predicted proteins | sample 1anoAmetaG_FD_203633 | JGI IMG/M metagenome (GOLD analysis project Ga0316217, IMG submission 203633) | Freshwater microbial communities from Trout Bog Lake, Wisconsin, USA - 1anoA | ecosystem: Environmental > Aquatic > Freshwater > Lake > Hypolimnion/Profundal zone | place: USA: Wisconsin...
GGTCTTCGACACAGCCGCGCTCCTCAAAATGAGAATTGCTGAGCCCGTCGGGCTTGGTGTTTTTTGTGTTCTTTCGCGGCGAATTTCGGTCTTGGAGATAATTAGTATTTGCGTTATGCATTGCTAATCCGGCACTTTCCAAAATAGCAGGGGGGGGGTGCGATTAACCCTATTTTGCCAACCAATAAGCAAAAAATGTTTATTGACAAGTTTCTAATAATATGATTGAATTGTGGGCGCTGTGAAAGGTTCCACCACTATGGGGCAGAACAGCGCCAATCTGGATCTCGAATCCAAACGGGTTCGGGCTGCAGCCGTTTATCTCCACAGCCTTGGCCGCCTTTGTTCCGCTCCGCAAAAAAGCAAAAAAGGAAGTTCCATGAAAACAAATTGCGGGTTCAACCAATGGCTGATGGCGCTGGCGCTGTTCGCGCTCTCCACCCTCAACGCTCAACTCTCAACCGGCTTCGCCCAAGGCACCGCCTTCACCTACCAGGGCCAGATCCAAAGCAACGGCAGCCCGGCCAACGGCGCTTACAACTTTGTGTTCGCGCTCTACAACACCAATGCCGGCGGCAGCGCCATTGCCGGGCCAGTCACCAACAACGCGGTGGGCGTGGCCAGCGGCCTGTTCACGGTGGCCATTGACTTTGGCGCCAGCGTGTGGAACGGGCAAACCAACTGGCTGCAAATCAGCGTGGCCACCAACGGAGCCACCACTTTCACCCCCCTGACGCCGCGCCAGCAACTGACGCCGGCGCCGTACGCCATTTTTGCCGAATCGGTGAGCGGGCTGGTGGTTCAGCCCAACAGCTCCGACGCGCCGAATGTGATTCTCGGTTCGACCGCCAACGCCGTGTCGGCGGGGGTAATGGGGGCGACGGTGAGTGGCGGCGGATATATGGCGCTGAATGTCTATGGCGTCCCCATCATGGACAGCAACAACGTGACGGGCAACTTCGGGACGGTGGGTGGCGGTGAGCAGAACAGCGCCACGGCCTACGCCGTGGTGGCTGGCGGACAACAAAACTCGGCCAGTTCGTCCTATGCCACAGTGGGTGGCGGGTACAACAACACTGCCAGCGGTTCGAGCGGAGCGACCGTGGCCGGCGGCAATGGCAATACGGCCAGCGGCCAGTTTTCGACCGTGGCCGGCGGCAGCGCGAACAACGCCAGCACTTACACTGCAACGGTGGGCGGTGGTGTCAGGAATACCGCCAGCGGCTACTACACGACGGTGGGCGGCGGCGGGTATAACCAGGCCCAGAACAATTTTGCCACCGTGCCGGGGGGGTATAATAACGTGGCGTCCGGCCAATATAGCTTCGCGGCTGGCGACAACGCCCAAGCGGCCAATGATGGTAGTTTTGTGTGGGCGGACTCACAGGGGCCGGTCTTTAGTTCCACCTCCATCAACCAGTTCAGTGTTCGCGCCGGGGGCGGCGTGCGGCTGGTGACCGGCGGAGCAGGGATGACTTTGGACGGTGTGCCGGTGCTCACCACCAGCAGCCCGCTGCCGGCCAGCCAGTTGAGCGGGACCATTTCATCGGCCCAACTTCCTGCCGGCGTGGTGTTCAACAATGGCACGGGAGTGACGTTGAGCGGCACCTTCAACGGCAACGGCGGGGGATTGACCAATCTGAATGCAGCCCAACTGACCGGCGGCGTCATTCCGCTGGCGCAACTGCCGTCCTCGGTGGTCACCAACTATGAAACGGGAGTGACCCTGACCAATTTGAATGTGGGCGGCACACTGAATTTGTCTTCGCCCGAAATCGTCTCCGGCGGCGTCCCGCTGTGGTATTACTCCAGCGCCAATAACAGCTTTTTTGCCGGATTGTATGCGGGCAATCCGACCAACGACAGCGGCACTTGGAACACGGCCCAAGGCTACGCGGCGCTTGGCGCCAACACGGGCGGCGCCGCGAACACGGCGGTTGGCGCGGAAGCGATGCTGCTAAATACGCTTGGTTCGTACAACACCGCCGTCGGCGAAACCACGCTGTTGGAAAACGGCGCCGGCTGCTTCAACACGGCCATCGGCCAGGGCGCGATGTTCTTCAACTCCAGCGGCTCCAGCAATACCGCCTGTGGCAGCGGCGGACTTTTCAGCAACACCGTTGGCTCCTTCAACATTGCCTTGGGGTACCAGGCCGGGTACGGCATCGTGACCGGCTGTTCCAATATTGACATTGGCAATCCGGGTTTGGGCACGGACACCAGCATCATTCGCATCGGCCTGGGCCAGACGGCCACTTATCTGGCCGGGACAATTTACGGCGATGGCTCGGGCCTGACCAACCTCAACGCCGCAGGGCTGATCAGCGGTTTGACCATCCAGCAAAACGCGGACGGCGCGCCCAATGTGATTCTCGGCTCACCGGAAAACTACGTCAGCGCCGGCATGGTGGGCGCGACCATCAGCGGCGGCGGCGCCACGAACTTCGGCGGTGCGGCCTATACCAACAGTGTCAGCGGGAATTTTGGCACCGTGGGCGGCGGCATCGGAAACAGTGCGGGAGCGGAGGGAACGGTGGCCGGTGGCGGGGGCAACACTGCCAACGGCCAATGGGCGACGGTGGCTGGCGGTACTAAAAATTCAGCGACGAATAATTTTTCAACGGTGGCCGGTGGGGCAGATAACACGGCCAGCGGCTACGCGGCGACGGTGGGTGGCGGCACATTCAACACCGCCTATGGCATTGGTGCCTTCGTGGGCGGTGGCGGATATGACGGAGCGACGTTTATTGGCAATATGGCCAGTGGCAGTGCCTCGATGGTCGGTGGCGGCGTGGGGAATCAAGCTCTTGGCTATGCGGCGACCGTAGGCGGCGGTGTCGGGAATAACGCCATTACCAACCAGGCGACCGTGGCTGGTGGAAGTCAGAATACCGCCAGCGGCATGGGTGCCTTCGTGGGCGGTGGTGGATGGGACGGATTCTTCACGGGTGGCAATACGGCCAGCGGCAATGTCTCGGTGGTGGGTGGCGGCTTTTATAATACCGCCAGTGGCTTTGGTGCCTTCGTGGGGGGGGGTGGAGATGACGGATTCGGGTATGCCGGTAATACAGCCAGCGGCAATGTTTCGGTAGTGGATGGCGGCATTGAGAATCAAGCTCTTGGCTACGCGGCGACCGTAGGCGGCGGTTTCCAGAATAGCGCCATTTCCGATGAAGCAACCGTGGCTGGAGGAAATCAGAACACCGCCAGCGGCATTGGCGCCTTCGTGGGGGGTGGTGGTTATGACGGAACCACGTTTGCCGGTAATACGGCCGGCGGCAAAGTTTCGGTGGTGGGTGGCGGCTTGGGCAACGCAGCCAGCGGTCCTTACGCGACCGTTGCTGGCGGGCTTGGCAACCTCGGAAGCGGTCGGGTTTCAACGGTGGCTGGTGGCTATGATAACCACGCCACGGCCAACTCAGCGGCGGTACTCGGCGGATCGGCAAACCTCGCCAGCGCCTTTGGGTCAACGGTGGCTGGCGGCGTAAGTTGCCAGGCTACTGGCGTTGGTGCTTTTGTCGGTGGTGGTGGAAACGATGGGTCCAACAACAACGGCAACCTTGCCAGTGGCAACGTTTCGGTGGTGGCCGGCGGGCTGGCCAACGTCGCCAGCGGTACTGGCTCCTTTGTCGGCGGTGGTGGAAGTGATGGGATCAGCACCAACGGCAGTACGGCCAGTGGCGACGTTTCGGTGGTAGGCGGCGGTCTGGACAACACGGCCAATGGCTATGGGGCGACTGTAGGCGGCGGCACATATAACACCGCCGACGACGATGTGGCGACGGTGGGTGGCGGTTACTTCAACACCGCCGGCGAAGCGGCGACGGTGGTGGGTGGCGGTATGGCAAATGCGGCCAATGGCTATGGGGCGACGGTATGCGGCGGTCTGGGGAACACGGCCAATGGCCACGCGGCGACGGTGGTTGGGGGATTGAACAATGTGGCTGCTGGTAATGGCAGTTTGGTTGCCGGCAGGAATGCCTCGGATGTCAACAACGGCACTACGTTCAACAACTCATTTGTTTGGGGCGACGGATCACGCCCATCCGTATCCCAAGGGTCGAATACTTTCAATGTCCTGGCCACGGGAGGGGCGTATTTTTACACCATCGCCGGCAATGGCAATTATGCGATAAATTATATGCTATTGGACAGCAGCGGAAATCTGCATGTGCCGGGGACGGTCACCGCCAATGGCGTGCAGTTGACCAGCGATCGCAATGCCAAGGAGCACTTCCAGCCGGTGGATCATCAAGCCGTGCTGGCCAAGGTCGCCGCCCTGCCGGTGACGGAATGGAACTACAAGTCGGATCGCTCGGGCGGGCAGCACATCGGGCCGATGGCGCAGGATTTCCAGGCCGCTTTCGGTTTGAACGGCCAGGACGACAAACACATCTCCGTGGTGGACGAAACCGGCGTGGCGCTGGCCGCCATCCAGGGACTGAATGAGAAGTTGGCGGAGAAGAACACGGAGATTCAGAATCAAGCGGCGGAAATCACCGGGTTGAAAGCCCGCCTGGAAAAACTGGAGCAATTGATGACGGAAAGAATGGGAGGTGTGAAATGAAAACGAATTCCTTTGCAGCGGCGACCCGGCAGAGCGCCGCATCATCCACCCAAGCCAGCCGCCGGCAATTTGCCAGGCGTTGGCACGCTGGCGGTCGCGCGCTGCTCGGTTTCTGCCTTCTGCTTGCTGCGTTCTGCTCCCAGGCCTGGGGGCAAAGCTACTCCATTGATTGGTACAAGATCGCCGGTGGCGGCGGCATCAGCACGGGCGCGACCTATCAAGTCAGCGGCACCATCGGCCAGCCGGATGCGAGTGCGGCCATGACCGGCGGCAGTTATTCGCTCACCGGCGGGTTCTGGAGTCTCATATCCGTCGTGCAAACGGCTGGGTTGCCGAGCTTGAGCATCGCGCATTCCGACGACCGCGTCATCGTCTCCTGGCCGAACACGGGCAATTACTCCTTGCAGCAAAATGCGAATCTCGCGGCCACCGGGAGCTGGGTCGCGAGCGGTTACACCATCAGCACCGCCAACGGCACGAACAGCATTACCATCACGCCGCCGACAGGCAATCTGTTCTTCCGTCTGTCCAATCCCTGAAGTGCCCTTAATCCAGCGTCTGCCTGTAGCGTTTGATGCCGACGGCGAGCATCACCACCAGGAACAGGGCGATGGGCCACAGGTCCGGCGCGCATTCGGCCAGGCCGTTGCCTTTGAGCAAAATGCCGCGCACCACGCGGAGAAAATGCGTGAGGGGCAGGCATTCCCCGACGTCCTGCGCCCAATCGGGCATCCCGCGAAACGGGAACATGTAGCCAGAGAGCAGCAGCGAGGGCAGGAAAAAGAAGAAGGCCATCTGCACCGCCTGCAACTGGTTCCTGGCGATGGTGGAGAAGGTGATGCCGACCGCGAGATTGGCCACGATGAACAGGAAGGTGAGCACCACCAGCAGCGTCACGCTGCCGATGAACGGCACGTCGAATAAGAATCGGGCGGCCAACAGCACCAGGAACACCTGCACGTAACCCACCATGATGTAGGGCACGATTTTGCCCACGATGACCTCGCCCGGATGCGCCGGCGTGGAGAGCAGGTTTTCCATCGTGCCGCGCTCGCGTTCGCGGGTGATGGCCAGGCCGGTGATGATGATCATGGTCATGGTGAGCATCACGCCCATGAGGCCGGGGACGATGTTGTACTGGCTGATGCTTTCGGGATTGTAATGCTGGTGCGTGACGAGGTTGAACGGGGGCACGCCCGCCTGCAAGCGCGCGAGCGGGCCGGTCAAGTCGCGGTTGATCACGGTGGTGGCCAACTGATTCACCGCCGCCATCGCAAACCCCACGGCGGAGGGATCGGTGGCGTCCGCTTCCAGCAGCAGGTCGGGCTTTTCACCGCGCAACAGTTTGCGGGAGAAATCCACCGGCACCGTCACGGCGAACTGGACGCGGCCTTCGGCGAGCAGTTGGTGGATTTCCTCCGCGCTGTGGGCCTCGCGCGTGAGGTCGAAGTAACTGCTGTTGCGCAGGCCCCACACCAGGGTGCGCGAGAACGGGCTGTTGTCCGCCGCGAACACCGCCGTGGGCAGATGCTTGGGATTGGAGTTGATGGCATAACCGAACAGGATGAGCTGGAGCATGGGGATGCCGACCATCATGCCGAACGTCAGCCGGTCGCGCCGCATTTGGATGAACTCCTTGACGACGATGGCCCAGAAACGCGCTGGGCTGAACGAAAATCTTTTCATTTCACGAAAAGTTGTCTTTCGCCGTGTCCATCAGGCTGATGAACACGTCTTCCAGGCCGGGTTCGATTTTTGTCCAGCGATGGGCGTTTGACTGGAGGGGCGCCACGCTGGCCAGCAATTTTTCCGCGTCGCGGCCGCTGACGTGCAGGGTGGTGCCAAAGGCCACCACTTGTTCCACGCCCGGCCGGCCGCGGATTTGGTCCGCCAGCGCCCAGAGATTCTCACCCGTCACTTCCCAGGTCGTCAGACCGCCGGCCCGCACGACTTCGGCCACCGTGCCGCTCGCGAGCAGATTTCCATAAGCAATATAGGCCAGGCGATGGCACCGCGACGCCTCGTCCATGTAATGCGTGGTGATGAGCACTGTCAGACCGCCCGCCGCGAGTTGGTGGAGCTCCTCCCAGAAATCGCGCCGCGCTTTCGGGTCCACCCCCGCGGTGGGTTCGTCGAGCAACAGCAGTTGCGGCTCGTGAATCAAGCAGGCGGCCAGCGCCAGCCGCTGTTTCCAGCCGCCGGACAAGGTGCCCGCAAGCTGCCGTCGCCGCTCCGTCATGCCGAGCCGTTCGAGGCTCTTCTGCACGGCGGCCTTGCGTTGCGGCGTGCCGTACAGCCGCGCGATGAAATCCAGGTTTTCCTCGATGGTGAGATCTTCGTAAAAACTGAACCGCTGGGTCATGTAACCGACGCGTTTCTTGATTTCGGCGGAATCGCGCCGGAAATCGAGGCCCAGACACTGGCCGCTGCCGCCATCGGGCGTGAGCAGGCCGCAAAGCATCCGCAGAAAGGTGGTCTTGCCGCTGCCATTCGGGCCGAGAAAACCATAAATTTCGCCGGGCCGCACCTGCATGGCGATGTCATTGACGACGGTGCGCGTTCCGAATTTCTTCGTGACGCCGAGGACATCTATGGCAAAGGCGGTGGGCATTAAAGGGGAGAACATTCAACATTCAACATTCAACGCTCAACGCCCAACGAGCCGGGGCCGCAGGAGCGCGGACATTCCTGTCCGCCCGCGTGCCCACGACCGCCCACAGCGGACAAGAATGTCCGCGCTCTCGCTAGCCAACACTTCAAATTTGGGCGTTGAATGTTGAATGTTGAATGTTTCATTGCCATGTCAAATCCAGCGGAAAACGGCGAATTTTTTTCAAAATGGCCTTATGCCAATCGCCCGGCGCGGCAGGACGGGAATGTCAGCCATTAGGCGGTTTCCTTCACGTCCGCATCAACGAGCGGATGTTTTAGCAGGGCATGCATCAGCCAGTTGGCGCTTCAGGTTTTCAAACCATTCATCGGTGACGGGCACGGCCAGACCGGGATTGGCCTTGAGCTCATCGCTGCGGCGGAGAATCTCGTCCGCGACCTCGTCGCTGACCTCATCCTCGTGCGGCAGGATTTCGTGACGGTGATCATCCAGCCAAAGCAGAAACCGCCGCCGCTCCCCTTCGGGGAGCGCCAACACTTGGGATTCGATTTGTTCCACGCTCATGCCAGTAATCTACAAGGTTGATTTGGGTTAGCGAATAAAAAGATTAAGGCCGGCCCCGGTCATGGTCGTTCACGCCGGTGCCGACTGCCTGCGCCGCCATCGGGTGTGAGCCGGCCGCAGAGCATCCACACTGGAGTGTTTTGGCGGTTGATTCTGGTGTCCATTGTGGCACCCTATGTCCATGAGCAGTCGCACGATCACATTGAGCGAACCGCTGGCCCGCGTGGTGGCCACGCAGGTGAAGAGCGGGCGGTTCAAGAACACCTCGGCGGCGGTGCAGGAGGCGGTCTGGAGTTTTTTTGTCGGCGCCCATTCGCCATTCAAGGAATATGATGTCACCCCCGAGGTGGTGGAGCGTTCCGCCCAACGCGACCTTGCAGCCATCAAGAAGGATCGTCAGGCCGGCCGGCTCAAGACTTGGAAGCCGTGATTTTCACCCGCCCGAAATTTGACCGCGCTTACCGGTCGCTTCCGGCGCAACAGCAGGCGGCGGTCAAGGCGGCCATCGCCCGTGTGGAATCGTCCTTTGGGCGGCCCCATCTTCATTCCGGCATTGGGCTGCTTCCGTTCGGGAAATATTTCGAGTTCCGGGCGGGGCTGGAATTGCGGGTCCTGTTTTTGCCAGAAGGCGGCGACTTGCACTTGTGTTTCGTGGGAAACCACAATCAAGTTCGCGCTTACCTCAAGAACCAATGAGCGCCTGTTCGGTCGAAAGCGGTCACCGAAGGTGCCCGGCCCGTTGAAGCTGTCGTCACGGAACGTGTGCAGGGGTTGGCCGGAAAAAATATCGCCCCGCGCTGCAATGAGGGTGCTTTTCCACCCGGGATTTCCGGGCTAAAAATCAAGGGGGTTTATTTCCCTCAGAGATTTCAGCCCTACGGGTTTTTCATTCTGCATTCGACGTTCTCAATTCTGCCTTCGCCTCCCGGCACGGACAGTGCATCAAAGATGTTCTGGATGACAGTTTATCGCAATTCCACATCCACCGGTAGTCCCGGCCGCAAGTCCGCCGCGTTCTCCGGCGAAAGCTTCAAGCATTTGGAATTCTCCCGCGCCGCAGGGGGTTCCCCTTTCTTTCCTTCGCTTGGCGGCGGCGGCATTCCATGCGGTTGGCGGCTCAGAGCAGCGTGACAGGATATTGCCGGATGAGCGGATCGGATGAGGCGAGCGTCAGACCGTGCGCCTGTGCCTGACAGACCAGCATCCGGTCGAAGGGATCGCGATGCAGCGCGGGCAATCCGCCCAATTGCGCCACGGCGGCTTCATCCAAGGCCAGTGCTGCGATGCGGTGTTTTTCGCGTTGCGGCGGGATGAATTGCGCGGGCGGCTGCGGCAAGGGCAGTTTGCCGAGGCCGTGTTTGACGGAGATTTCCCAGAACGAAACCGCGCTCAAGAAGACCTGATTGTCCGGGTCGCGAATCGCAGCGGAAACGGTGGCGGATAATCTGGCGTCGCCGGACACGAGCCAGAGGAATTCGCAGGTATCCAGCAGGATTTTCATTTGCCCTCAAACGTCTGCAAAACGTCCTCCGGCAGCGGGGCGTTGAAGTCATCTGGCACGGTGAACTGGCCCTGGGCCAGGCCGATGGGGCGCGGTTGCGGCAGCGGCGATGGCGCGAGGATGGTCAACAGGCCGGAGGCTTTTTCGGGCAGGCTGTCGGCGCCTTTGGCCAGAACGTGTCCGTGGTCAATCTCGACTTCAACGGTCAGATAACTCATGGGGAGAAATTACGCTGTCGCACGGCGGTCCGCAAGCCGTGATTGCTGGGAGCTTGAACAATCATGTTTTTTTGCTACAGAGATTTCAGCCCTACGGGCTTTTCATTCTGCATTCGACATTCTCAATTCTGCCTTCGCCTCCCGGCACGGACAGTTCATCGAAGATGTTCTGCATGACAGTTTATTTCAATGCCCCATCCACCGGTTGTCCCGGTCGCAGATCTGCAGCATCCGCTGGCAAGAATTGTGCCTCGATCATAAACGCGAGATTTGCCCTTCTGTTTACCGCATTGACGCCGATGCCTATTACGCTTAATTTTCCCGCATGAGCACGGTTGCCGAAATCAAGGCTGCAATTCCCTCGCTGACGCTGGCCGAGCGGGAGGACATTGCGCGCTATTTGCATGAATGGACAGATGATAATTGGGATCGCCAGATGGCTGCGGACGCTGAGCCGGGTGGTAAATTGCACCGGCTTATGGAACAGGCGGAAGCCGAGGCCAATGCCGGAACCTTGCGCGATTTTCCCAGCCGGGAATAGGAATGAATTCCAAGGCCGCTTCGTCCTTCTGGAAATGTCACGATGAACTGCCAGCAGCGGTTCGCAAGCTGGCGGTGAAGAATTTCCGGCTCTGGCTGGCCGATCCTGACTATCCGTCGCTGCACTTCAAACCTTTCAAGAGAAATTTCTGGTCGGTCAGGGTCGGTGATCATTACCGCGCGGTGGGTTATTATCGGGACAGTCAAACCTTCGTCTGGACTTGGATCGGCACGCACGAGGAATACAATAAATTTTGACGTTCCATAAAGAGGGTGGTTCCGCAGCCGCTTGACGCCGCGTACGTTCATGGCAAAGGCTGCGGGCATGGGAACCATTCAACATTCAACGTCCAATGCCCAACCAATTTCCAATGCGGGCGGGCATTGCAGGTTGGGAGTTGAATGTTGAATGTTGAATGTTTCACTTGAGTTCCACATCCACCGGTTGTCCCGGCCGCAAATCCGCCGCATCCGCGGGCGAAAATTTCGCCTCGATCATAAACACGAGGTTTGCCCGGGTCTCGCGGCTGAAAATCACCGGCGGCGTGTATTCGGCCTGCGTGGAAATGTAATTCACGGTGGCGCTGATGGGGCGCGCCGCGCCGTCGGGCCTCACCGCCACCGTGCCGCCGGTTTTGATTTGTGGCAATTTCTCCTGCGGCACAAAGAAGCGCACCTTGAGATTCTCCGGCGGCAGCAAGACCACCACCGGATTGCCCGCCGCCACATATTCGCCCTGCCGATATAACGTGTCATGCACCGCCGCATGGGTGGGTGCAAATTGTTGCTTCTGGTCCACACTCCACTTTGCCCGTTCGAGCGCGGCGCGCTGCGATTCCACGGCGGCCTGCGCGGCGTGGATGGCGTCCTCGCGTCCGCCCAGCTTGGCCGTGGCCAAATCCGCCGTGAGCTGGTTGATCTGCGCTTGATTGGCCTCGCTCTGCGCGCGGGCTTGATCCAGTTCTTCTTTGGAAATCACCTCGCTGCCATGCAGCTTCTCGCGGCGGGCCAGTTCCGCGGTGGATAATTTCAAATCCGCCTGCGCCCGCTCCAACTGCGCCTCGAGGGACTTGATTTCCGTCGGGCGCGCGCCCTTTTTCAGATCCGCCAGTTGCGCCTGCGCTTGGGCAAGGTTCTTTTCCGCTTGCGTGACCGCGTCAGCTTCCGACTGCCGTTCGAGGGCAAAAAGCAACTGGTTCGTCTTCACGGAGTCGCCACGGGCCACGGCCAGGTTGGTGAGCGTGCCGCCGAGCGGCGCGGCCACATAGACATATTCGCCCTCGATATAGCCCTGAAAGAAATTCGCGGGTCTGGGCGAGCAGCCGGCGGCGAGCAGCGTGGCTGCGGCGAGGACCGAAATCCGAATCGCCGAAAGCCGAAAGAAATCCGAAATCCGAATTAAGCCGGAACGATTCAGTTCAACCACAGAGCCGATGATCGGCGCCAGACTCAGATGGACACAGATGTTTAACCGCAAAGAACGCAGAGAACGCAAAGAGAGAGCTGCCACGATTGTTTTTTCTTTGTGTTCTTTGTGTTCTTTGTGGTGAATTATCCCCCATATCTGTGTCGATCTTTGGTTGAGGTCTGGCTCAATAGCGTGGTTCCGGGCTTCGGGTTTCAGAATTCGCCCTTCGGATTTAGGTTTCAATGTTTCAATCATAACATCTTGTTTGCTTTGCGTCTTTGCGTCTTTGCATTAAGGCTCTTACAGCGTCCGCCGGAACAGCAGCGTGGCGGCGGTCATGGCCAGCGCGGTGAAGCAAAACAGGAACAGCAAATCGCCGCTGATGGCCAGCAGTCCGGTGTTTTTCAAAATGAGCTGCTTGAAACCATGCACCGCGTAACTGAACGGGTCCACGATGGTGATGGCTTGCATCCAGGCCGGAAAGGATTGCGTGGGATAGACGGCGCCGCTGGGAAAATACAGGACGGTGTTGAGCATGCCGAAGATGGCGCGCGGCACCAGCGGATCGCTCACTCGCACCATGATCAGAAACATCATGCTGATGAGCGCCAGCGCCGTGGCGATGACCAGCAGGAGCAAGCGGGCCAGGCGCAGGGGGTTGAGCGGGTCGGGAATACCCGCAATGATCGAGCCGACCGTGATCAACACCACGCCGGCAATGATCGCCTTGGCCGCGCCGGAAAATGTGAAGCCGAAGATCAGTTCATATTTCCGGATCGGCGTGACGAGGTAGCCTTCGTGCAGGCCGCGCGCCTTGTCGTCTATGAAAATGATGCCGCCGCCGATCATGGCCGAAATGAACACCGCCAGCACGATGACGCCCGGCAGCAGGAATTGAATGTATGGCACGTAGGGATACACCTCGACGACAGCCAGGGTCGCGGTGGCGCTCATTCGCCGCGGAACCGCCGGCGAATTGTAGGCCGGCAGCAAACCGGTTACCGTGCCTTCCAGGGCCGCCGCGGCGAACTGGTCCGTGTTGTCCTCCACCAGCGCAATGCGCGGATTTGCGCCGGCCAGGACCTTGCGAGAAAATTCCGGCGGGATCTCGATCAATCCGCTGATTTTGCCATTGCGCAGATCGGCCAGCGCGATGGATTGGTCGCTATAATAGATGGGGGTGAAGGTCTTCGCGTTGGCGGCCACGGCCTGGAACATTTCATGCAGCTTGATTGCCGGCAGACCGTGATCCTCATCCACCACGCCCACCTGGAGTTTTTTGATTTTTCCGCCAAAGGCATACCCCAGCACGACCAGTTGCACCAGCGGCATGATGATGGACACCACCACCAGCACCGGGCTTCGGCGGAAGCGGCGCAGATCGCGTTCAATGATGGCCCAGATGCGGTGCATGGTGTCTTAGCAAAGACGCAAGATCCGGAAGCCAGCTCCCATAAACGCGCCAGCGTCTTGGAGTGCGCCAGCCCGCTGACGCCTTCCCATGGCTAATCGCTCACGCCAGATGCCACGGCGCGCGATACGGGCGGGACATCCACTTGGTTGCCTCCGCGTCGCCCTGAATTTTTTCGCGGGCCACGTCCCACGTTATTTTCCGGCCGGTGCGCATGGAAATCAATCCCAGATGGCCGGGAATCGCCGAGTGATGGGCGGTTTGCACCGGCGTGATAGTGGGCTGGCGTGACTTGACACAGTCGAGAAAATTGCGCCAGTGTCCCGGCGATTCATAGAGCTTCACCTTGCGCAGTTCCTCCGGCAGATTCTTGCCCTTTTTCCAGTCCGGGTTGGAGGCTTCAAAACCGCCGCGATCCACCCAGACCCAGCCTTCGGTGCCAATCCATTTGGTGCCGCCGCGGATGTCGTTGTGCCCGCCGGCGATGACCATGGTGATGTTGCGCGGGTACTTGAGTTCGATGCGATATTTTGTGCAGGTGTTCCACAGCGCGTCGGGCGCGGGAAATTCCCCCTGCCCTTCGATTTCCGACGGTCCCGAGCGGTCGCAGTCCATGCCCCAGTGGGCGATGTCGCAGTGATGGCCGATCCAGTCCAGCAACTGGCCGCCGCCGGTGTTGTAATTCCAGCGCCAATCCATGTGGACGCGCTGTTTGATGTAGGGCTCCATCTGCGACGGCCCGATCCACGTCGCGTAATCCAGTTCCGCCGGCGGGTCGCTGACGGCGAGTTTCCAAGCCTCCGAGCCGGGGCGGATCAGTGAAAGATCGGTGACTTTGTCCGGCAGCGCCGACAGTTTCGCCTGCAACTCGGGCGCCGTGCCGGCAAAATCATAATGGCCGGACGGCAATCCCACTTCCACGCGGGTCACTTCGCCAATGAGTCCGTTGCGGACGATTTCCGCCGCCTTGTGAAAGGGCGGCTGCGAGCGCTGCCACGAACCGGTCTGCCAGATGACGCCATGCTTTTCCACGGCATGGACGATGGCCTGCTGCTCGGCAATCGTCTTGGCCAGCGGCTTCTCGCCGTAAATATCCAGCTTGCGCCGCGCCGCTTCCGTGGCCACCAAGGCATGCCAGTGGTCCGGGATGGCAATCATCACCGCGTCCAAATCCGGGCGCGCCAGCAGCTCCCGATAATCACTGTAGGCAGCGCAGTCCTTGTTCTGGTAATGCTCATTGACGGTGTCCACCGCGCTTTTCAGATGGTTCTTATCCAGATCGCAGGCGGCCACCACGTGGCAATCCTCCTCCACCAGAAACGACTTGGTGTTGCCCGGTCCCTGCATGCCCCAGCCAATCACGCCCATGGTGACTTTGCCCGACGGCGGCGTTTTGCCTCCCCGACCCATGACGCAGCCCGGCAAAATGGTGGGCAGGACAATAGCGGCGCCGGCGGCTTTGAGGAACTGGCGGCGGTTAAAACTTTTGGTGCTCAGGGATTTTTTCATGGTGGTGGCGTGGAAAATCAGTTGTTCAGTCTAAATGTTCAGTTGTTTGACATGTTGATATTCAGGATGGTTACGGCTGGCAATTCATTTGGCAATCGTTTTTTTGCACGGTTCCTAACGCAAGGCGCTGAAGGCGGGATTAGGGACGGTCGGATAAGCTCGGGGACAAGCTGTCCCCGCCCCGGGGCAAAGCCTGCAAACGCGCTTGCTAAAGGCTTTCCCGGAAAGTTACGCTAGGCGCCGACAATTATGGAATCCCTGATCGAAGAACTGAAAACGAAAATCATCGCCGGCTTCAACCTGGAAGGTGTCACTCCGGCGGACATCAATCCCGACGCGCCCATTTTCGGCACCGGCTTGGAACTGGATTCCATTGACGCCCTGGAACTGGTGGCCATCGTCGAACAAGACTACGGCATCGTCATCACCGAACGCACCGTCGCGGACCAGGCGTTTGCCTCTGTGCGCGCGCTCGCCGGATTTGTCGCAGCCCACCGCACCTGATGCTTCAGCGCCGCCCAGTCATCACCGGCACCGGCATCATTGCCGCCGCCGGCTGCGGCGTCGCCGCCGTCTGGGAATCCATCCGCGCCAACCAGCCCGGGCTGCGTCCGCTGACGCTGTTTTCCTCGCCGCGCTTTGCCCGGCATTTGGTCGGCCAGGTCCGCGAAGATGTGGATCGGCTCGCCGGCAACGTGCGCGGTTCGCGTTCGGACAAGCTGGCGTGGATCGCCGCGCGCGAGGCCTTGGCCGGTGCCGGATTGGCTGATGGCCTGGGCGGTCTTGACCCCGGCCGCGTTGGGGTCCTGCTGGGCGCCACCGTGGGCGGCATGTTGGGCACGGAAAAATTTCTGGCCGCGCTGCTGCGCGAAAACAAATCCCGCTTCGGCCCGCTGCGTTTTCACGAATGCGCCGGCGCAGCGGATTTGTGTGCCCAAAAAATCGGCGCGCGCGGCCCGGTTGCCACGCTGTCCACCGCCTGTTCCGCCGGGGCGCTGGCCCTGTATGCCGCCGCCGAACTGATTGAGCAGGGCCAAGCCGATGTGATGCTGGCCGGCGCGGGCGATTCGCTTTCGCGGCTCACGCTGAACGGCTTCGGCTCGCTGCTGTTGCTCGATCTCAACGGCTGCCGCCCCTTCGATGCGCGCCGCGCCGGCATCAGCCTGGGCGAAGGCGCGGCCATGCTGGTTCTCGAAGCCGAGGAAACCGCGCTGGCCCGCGGGGCGGTCATCCTGGCGCGGTTGGCCGGTTGGGGCGCCAGTTGCGACGCTTTTCACGCCACTGCGCCGCAGCCCGAAGGCCGCGGCGCCGGCGCCGCCATGCAACGCGCCCTTGCGCGCGCCGGTTGGCAGCCGGGGGAGATTGATTTTGTCAGCACCCACGGCACAGCCACGCCGGACAACGACGCGATGGAATCCGCCGCGTTGAAAACCGTGTTCGGCGGGAAGGTGCCGCCGTTTTCGTCGGTGAAACGGTTTTTCGGCCATACCCTCGGGGCCAGCGGCGCGATCAAGGCGGTGCTCGCCGTGCAATCGCTGCGCGCGCAGGCCGTGCCCGGCACGCCCGGCTTTGAAGTGGCCGACGAAAAACTTGGGCTGGCGCCGGTGACTGCCTTTCGCGCGCAAGCGGTATCCCGCATCTTGAGCAACTCGTTTGGCTTTGGCGGCAATAACGTGGCGCTGGGGTTTGAAAAATTCCTTCCCGGTGGCAGCCGACGTGAGGAGACTCCAATTTCAAATCAGAAATCAGAGATCAGAAATCAGAAATTCAGTCAGAGCCTCCTCACGTCGGCTGCTACAAGAGGTTGGCCCATCCTCAGCCTCGGGGTGGTCAGTCCGGCGGGTCATTCGCTTGCGGAAATCGCGGCGACGCTTCGCAGCGGTGGCGCGCCGGCCTCCTGGTTCGCGGTGCCGGCGCGGTCCGCTGCTGCCCGGGCCAAAGTCCTGGCCTGCGGTGAATTCGGCGCGGACCAATGCCTCGATCCTGCCCGGCGCCGCAAATTAAGCCGTCTCCAACAAATGGCCCTGGTGGCCGCGCGGAAAGCGCTCGGCGCGGAACTCGCCGCGTCGGTCACTCCGGAGAACATCTGCGTGGCCCTCGGCACCGGCCTCGGCTCGCTCGCGGACACGGCGGCATTTGTGGAGAATCTGATTTTGAAGGACGAGCGTGCGCCGCGTCCGGCGCTGTTCTCGGGCTCGGTTCACAACTCGCTCGCGTCGCAGGCCGCCATCGAATTGCATTGCGCCGGACTGAACTCGACGCCGGTGCAACGCGAGATCGCGTTCGAGACCGCGCTCTGGCAGGGCGCGACCGAACTGGCGGCCGGACGGGCGGAACTGGCGCTCATTGGCGCGGCGGATGAATTGAACCAATACCTGCTGGCCGCTGGTCTGCGCTGGGGCTGGTGGCAGGAATCGTCGCCGGACCTCCGGCCATTCACCAACCCGCTGGCAGGACGGCTGCGTCCCCTGCCGGGCGAAGGCTGCGCGATGTTTGCGCTGGGCCGGGCGGAATCGGCGGCTAGCCCGCTGGCATTCGTTTCCGCCCTCCGCCAGGGCCGCCGCCAGGGGCCGCCGCAACGACCGATTGCCGCGCCTTGGGACCTTGAACCAAGCGCTCGGAGCGCCGGTCTCCGACCCGGCACGGCTCAAAAAGCACCTGCCAACGAGCCGGGTCAGGAGACCGGCGCTCCGGTTCAGGGAGAGGCGGAC
>Ga0316217_10003719_pt1 | contig 17039 bp, 10 predicted proteins | sample 1anoAmetaG_FD_203633 | JGI IMG/M metagenome (GOLD analysis project Ga0316217, IMG submission 203633) | Freshwater microbial communities from Trout Bog Lake, Wisconsin, USA - 1anoA | ecosystem: Environmental > Aquatic > Freshwater > Lake > Hypolimnion/Profundal zone | place: USA: Wisconsin...
AGGGTGAGCCCCAGATTGAACACGCCGAGCACGAAGACCATGAAGCCGACGAGGGCGACGCCCGTGCCGACCTCTTTCCAGATCCAGATCTGGTCGGCCACGGGCCTGGGGCGCGGCGGGGTCAGGGCGATGTCGAACCAGTCCAGCGCCTCGCCGATCGCGTCCGTGGAGATGTGGTCTCCGGGGTGCGTGGTCGCCGGCGTGGCGAGGCGTCTTGCCGTTCCGGTCGCGAGGGACCCGTAGATCCGGCCGGGTTTCACCGGACCGTGCGATCCGAACAGGGCCTGGAGCTTAGGGCTTTCACCGACATCCATCGCCCGGTCGACGCCCCACATGATCTTGGAGAACTCGTCATAACGGCTGAAGACGAGGGCGAGGTTGCGGGGCCAGGTCGCATCGCCCGCCTTGGCGTAGGGCTTGCCGGTGGACGAGCCCTCCAGCACCATGGCGCGGTAGTCGTCGGGCGCTTCGGCGGCGGCGGCGAGCACGGTCCAGCCCCCCATGGAGTGCCCTTCAAGCCCGATCCGCGATCGGTCCACCATCGGCAGGCTGCGCAGGTACGCAAGGCCCGCCGGGCCGCCAAAGCCGCTCGAAAAGGCCTCCCCGCCGCTATAGCCGTGTCCCGTCTGGTCCATGGCCAGAACGACCATGCCCCGCCTTGCGAACTCGATGGCGAAGCCGTCCTGGGTTTCGCGGCTGTTGATATAGCCGTGCACGGCCAGCACGCCCGGCGCCGGGGTCTTGGGCGTCGCATTGGCGGGCGTGTAGAGGAGGCCGCTCATGACGACCCCGCCTGTGCCGTGAAAGCGCACCTCGCGGACCGAAATCCCGTCCGTCGTCTGGATGAAGGCGGCGAGCCAGGCCCCGCCGACGATCAGAGCGGCGCCCAATAGCGCGGTGAGCCATCCCCTGGACATGTCGCCCTCCCGCCGGACACTATTGATCCGGCACGTCCTATTGTATCCCCAGCATGGGTCAGGATCACAGATTGTGCAATCTTGGCGTAAAGGGGCGGCCGCAGGATCAGGAGGCGGGCGATGAGCGACATGGCCGATTTGGATGCGCTGGCGCAGGCCTACCAGCAGGACGGCGCAGTGGTCGTGCGCGGCCTTCTGACGGCGGACGAGCTTGAGCTGCTGCACGAAGGCGTCGCCCGCAACCTCGCATCCCCAGGACCGCTGGCGGCGGTGGCCAGTCCGTCGGACGATCCTGGCGAATTCTTCGAGGACTTCTGCAACTATGACCGCGTCCCCGAATACCGCGCCCTCGTGGTCCGCTCACGCATGGCGGAGGTGGCGGGGCGACTGATGGGCGCCTCAAAGGTGCACTTTTACCACGACCACCTTCTCATCAAGACGGCGGGCACGCGCCAGCCGACGCCCTGGCACCAGGACCAGCCCTATTACAATATCGACGGGCGGCAGACCTGCAGCGTGTGGACGCCGCTCGATCCCGTTCCGGAGGCGGCGACCTTGAAGTTCGTGGCGGGCTCGCATCTTGGCCCCTGGCTGATGCCCGTCAGTTTCCTGTCCAAGGAGGCCAAGTGGTTCCCGGACGGCGCGCTGTCGCCCCTGCCGGACATTGACGCCGAGCCCGATCGCCACCGCATCCTGAAATGGGCGCTGGAGCCAGGGGATGCGGTGTTCTTCCACATGCTGACCCTGCACGCCTCGGCGGGTTCCGACGTCCGGCGCCGGGTGTTGTCGCTGCGCTTTATCGGCGACGACGTGGTGCATGCGCCCAGGCGCTGGAAGACATCGCCCGAGTTTCCGGGCCTCGCCGACACCCTTCCAGCTGGCGCGGCGCTCAACCATCCCTTGTTTCCACGGGTCTGGGCGGCCTCACGCGCGACGTGACGTCGTTCTGTGGATCCGCGCCGCTTTCCTCGTCAAATCGGCCATGTTAAGACCGGGGTGAGGCCACCAGGGACCCGGTGTGGCGGGAGACTTTGCATGCTCAGAACACTTATCCTGACCGGCGTATCGGTTGTCGTCCTGTCCGCTTCGGCCGCCTTGGCCGCAGATCCGCAGACCAAGACCGCCGACGCCAAGGACTATGATCCGATGATCTGCCGCCGTCAGGAAGAGATCGGCACGCGCCTTGGATCCAAGACCGTCTGCAAGCCCCGCAGCGAGTGGAACGAGGACAAGCGGGTCAACCGCGAAATGGTCGGCAACGGCGGCAAGCTCGGCTCCAGCCCGCAATAGTCGGGACGGCCGGTCGCCGCTGCGCTTCAGGGCCGAAGGCGCCAGAGCAGGAAGGCGTAGGTGTCCGCAGCCTCGCGGTCGGCCTGGCTGCGGGTTGATCCGATCCCGTGGCCGGCGTCGTAGTCCACCCGCAGCAGGATGGGATTGTCCGACGCCGTCGCCGCCTGCAGCCTCGCGGTCATCTTGGCCACGTGGAACGGGGCGACGCGGGGGTCGGTGACGCCGGTGGTCAGGAGCACCGCCGGGTATTTCACCCCGTCCCGGACCGCGTGGTAGGAATCGATGGCCTTCAGCGCGCGATAGCCCTTTTCCTCGCGGATCGCCCCCCATTCCGGCTCCTCGCCATAGCCGTTCGGCTCGGCGACATAGCGCAGCGGGTTCGACCAGCCCACGCCGTCGATCACGGCGGCGAACAGGTCCGGCCGCTCCGTCATCGCCCGGCCCACCGTGATCCCGCCGGCCGAGCGGCCGCCGATCGCGAGGTGACGCGGCGAGGTCCAGCCCTTGGCGCAGACATCCTCGCAGACCGCGATCAGGTCGCGCCAGGTGTTGGGCTTGTTCTCCAGCTGGCCGGCGCGATGCCAGGCCTGGCCATACTCGCCGCCCCCGCGCACATTGGCGTAGCCGACAATGGCGCCCGCGTCGATCAGGGCCAAGGTCTTCGGGGAAAAGTTCGGCGCCGTCACCACGCCATAGGAGCCGTAGGCCGACATCCACAAGGGATTGCGGCCCGTCGGCGTTACGTCTCTTCGCCGGATCAGGGTGTAGGGGATTTTCGTCCCGTCCTTGGCCGTGGCCATGAACCGTGTCGCCACATAGGGCTTAAGATCGATCTTCGGCGGCGGGTTCAGGCCCGTGTCGCGCATCCCGTCCGCCGCGTCGAGGGACCACACCTGCGACGGCTGCAGCCAGCCGACCAGGGACAGAAGGGCGCCGTCGTGCCGGGTTGAGGCGTATAGCCCGCTGATCGCCCCTTCAAAGGGCAGGGCGATCTCATGCACCAGACCCTGCGCGTCCAGCCGCTTCAGCCGCGAGGGGCCGCCGTCGAGCTCGGTGATATAGAGCCCGTTCTTCGCCGCCGTGATCGAGCGGATCACCCGCGCGCTCTGCGGGACCACGACCTTGGCCTTGGCAAGGTTCGGATCGCCGGCGTCGAGGGTCAGGACCTTGCCCCGCGGCGCGTCTTTGGTGGACAGGAGATAAAGCATGTCGCCGACCAGCTCGACGTCGGTGATCTCGTCTTCGAAGCCCGCAATCTGCGTCCAGGCCGCGCGCCCCGCGATCGCGTCGGCGAGGGGGGCGATCAGCAGGCGCATTTCCGGCCGAACATCGCGAAGCTGAAGCAGAGCAAAGCGCGATCCGCTGCCCGGCCCGATGAAGGGCATCTGAATCTTGTCAAAGCTGACTTTGGGATCGAGACCGCGGCGCATCCGGATCGCATCGTGCGCCGGATCCTCGCCCAGGCGATGGAAGCGGGCCTGCGCGTCGAGATAGCGGTCGGGGGTGTCCAGCGCGCCGGTCAGCTGAGTGTAGAAAAAGCCGCTGCCGTCCTCCAGCCACTGCGGGTTCGCGTCCTGCGCATTGGCGATGGTCTCCGGAAGATCCTTGCCGTCCGAGGTCGACAGGATGTGCAGGACAGAGTCCTCGCTGCCGTTCCGCGACAGGCCATAGGCAAGGTGCGCGCCGTCCGGGGACGCGCGCCACCAGTCCAGCGACACGTGACCGGTCTCCATGCGGATGGCGGTCGGATCGATCAGCAGCCGAACCGCGTCCCCTTCCTGCACATAGAGCTTGAAATTATCGGCGTTCAGCGGGCGCTGCTGGAAGAACAGGCGCTCCCCCGCCTGCTGGACGGCGCCGGTTGCGACGGCTGCGCCGGTCAGCTCGCCGATCCTGGCGAGCAGGGCGTCGCGCCCCGGCAGGGCGTCGAGCACCTTGCGCGTGCGATCGTTCTGCGCCTTCAGGTACGGCAGCCAGTCCGGGTCCTGGTCGTTCTCCATCCACCGATAGGGATCTTCGATCGTCTCGCCGAAATAGACGTCGCGCACGACCGCCTTGCGCGCGACCGGCGCGGGCGGGATGGCGATCGAGGGGCGCGCGTCTGCGGTCGTGGCGACGAGGCTCACGGCGGCGCCGGACGCCAGCAGGCGGCGGCGGGACATCTCAATGCGCATAAAGGCTCCTGTCGTCAGGTCGAGCGCCGAAGGCCGACCGATCAAAAGACTTTGGCGTGCGCCGCGCGCTTAGGCAACTTTGGCTTTATCGGCCCGGCGCCGGGTCTGGGGCTGGGCCGTCTCGGCCTGAACGATCAGGGGCGGGTGCCGGGCCACGATGTCGTCGAACCAGCCTTCGACCTGGGCGGACGTCACCTTGAACGGGTCGCGGCGTTTGGACAGGCGCGCCCAGAGGGGACGCGCGGCGAGGGCGAGGCGCGGCGGCGCGATCTCGGTGATGTCCCGAGACAGGCCGTCGACCAGCTTGCGCGCGGCGGCGCTGGCCTGCAGGCGGCGCAGTTCGATGAGGGCGTCGCGGCGATCGATCATTGCTTCACTCCATCCTTGGCCCAGACGTGGCGGCCCCGCTCCATGGCGAGGGTCCAGATCGGCCGGGCGACGCTGGGTTCGGCCAGCAGTTCGTGCTCCAGAACCGTCAATTCCGTCAGCTTCAGCGCGTGCGCCGCCAGAACGTCGGCATTGGCGGAATCGAGGGCCGGCCACAGGGTCTGGAAGACTTCGTTCGCCCGCGCCTCCCGCGCCATGCTGAGGCCAAGATAGGGGGCGAGGCGCGGCGCCGGATCGACGATGTCGGCGACCTTCTGCGCGAGCTTCTTGTCCGACTCGGCGACCACCTCGATCACGTCGCTCAGGATGCGGGTCAGATATTCGGTCGTCGCCTGCCGCACATGGAATTCGTATTCGGGAATGGCGCCGTAGACAAAGGCGCGGATCAGCTGGTCCTGCGCATAGGAGTGGAAAATCACCGGCTCGACATGCGGTTTCGGGCGACCGGAGATCGCGCGGCGGGTCTTTAAGATGCCGCCGAAGGCGCCGACAAACTTGAAGCTGTAGACCGCCGGGATCGCCTGGTTGCGGCCAAAGCCGGTCAGGACGAGGCCTGTAATCATCGACGACTGGGGCAGCCACTCCACCAGGAGAGAGGCCACCGACAGGCGGATCAGCGGCTCGACGCAGGATTCCGGAAAGGCCGCGCCTTCGAACTTGCGCCCCATCGCCGCCGACATGGCCGGGCCGATATTCTTGGTCACAAGCTCGGTCAGACGGGGGCTGGGCTCGATCCGCGCGCGGAGCGGCGGGCCGGCGTTGACGTCGTCCTCGTCCATCATCGCGTGCTCGTCGACCAGCACCTCGTCTTCGTAGTAGCGCAAGGCCAGCTTGGCCTTGTCCTCGTCGATCGGTCCGCCGGGCGTCCACCCCGTCGCCAGCAGCCACAGGGCGTAGTCGTGAACAAAATCGTCAATATAGACGTTGAAGTTGTTGATCTCGTAGTTCTGGTCGATCCCGACGTCTGTATGCTTTTCGATTTCGGACAGATACTTTATCAGCTTGGTTGAATAGTCATCGATGGTCAGAAGGTCGCCGCCGCAGAACTCGCGGAACTGGCCCAGCACCGTGCGCCAGGGCAGGCCGCAATAGGAGCCGCCGCCGTACAGCATCGCCGCGACCGGCCCCTGTTCGTTAATCAGGTAGATTTTCTCGATACCCGCCTGGGAAAACCGGCGTTCGGACCCTGACAGGGTCACGGCGCTGTCCGCGCCCATCACGACCGCTTCAAGGTTCAGCAGCAGAACTTCGCTGGTCAAACAAACCCCCTGACGCGGCGCCCACGTCCTCATTCAATACCGCAAATGCGCCCGCGCGCAACGCCGACGCATACCCGCTTTTCCAAACTATTCAACGAATGTCACAGAATTGGGGAAGTTGTGGAGCGCGGGCTGTCTGTGCAATATTCAACTCTATTCTCCTGCAAGGCGAGAATATGTGTCGAGCAAAGGCGTCGCGGGATTGACCACGACCCGCCCTCGGGCGTAATCGGGCGATTGAACGGTCATTCAATGAGGTCCTCCATGTCTGGCGTCGAACCGCCCGCTTCGCAAGGCGCGATCCCAAAGCCTGAGGGGGAGGATGGTCGTCGTCGCCAGCTGATCGAGATGACGCTGGACAGTCTGGCGGAGGTCGGCTTCGTCGGCTCGACTCTCGCCGAAATCGCCGGACGCGCCGGCGTGTCGCCGGGGCTCGTGGCCCACTATTTCGGCGACAAGGACGGGCTGTTGCAGGCGGCGTTCCGCGCCCTGACCTCGCGGCTGGGCGAGACAGTGGCGATGCGGCTGAAGGCGGCGGACAGCCCAAGGGCCAGGGTCCAGGCGGTGATCGACGCCAATCTGGACGCCAGCGAGTTCGACCAGCGGACCGGCTCGGCCTGGCTCGCCTTCTGGGGGCAGGTCCTGCACAATGAGGGGCTGCGCCGGGTGCAGCTGGTCTATCAAAAGCGCATGCTGTCCAATCTGGGGCACGCGCTCGGCCAGCTTCTGACCGAAGCCGAGGCGCGGCGCCTGGCCGCCATGATCGCGGCGATGATCGACGGGGTCTGGCTGCGCGCGGCCCTGTCCACCTGGCGCGAGGCGGACAGCCAGAGCGCGCGGGCCATGCTGACCGCCTTTGTCGACAGCCGCCTCGCCGCCATGTCGCCCAAGCTGGCGGCGCCGACGCGGACCGCGCTGCGCAGGAGCTATGTCGGCGGCCGCTTCATCGACGGATCGGGGGAGCGCTTCGCCACCCTCAACCCCGCCACGGGCGAGGTGCTGGCGGAGGTGGAGATCGCGGGGGCCGCCGCGGTTGACGCCGCCGTCGCCGCCGCCGCCGCCGGCCAAAAGGTGTGGGCGGCGATGTCGGGCGCCGAGCGGGGGCGGATCCTGCGCAAGACCGCAGACCTGTTGCGCGCGGCCAATGCCGAACTCGCCGACCTCGAGACCCGCGACACCGGCAAGCCCATTCAGGAGACCCTCGCCGTCGACGTGCTGTCGGGCGCCGATTGCCTTGAGTATTTCGCAGGCCTCGCCGGCAGCCTGACGGGGGAGCATGTGGATCTTGGCCCCACCGCCTTTGGCTATACGCGGCGCGAGCCCTTGGGCGTCGTGGCCGGGATCGGGGCGTGGAACTATCCCCTGCAGATCGCCTGCTGGAAGGCCGCGCCCGCACTCGCCTGCGGCAATGCGATGATCTTCAAGCCCGCGGACCTCACGCCGCTGACGGCGCTGCGCCTTGCGGAGATCTTTACCGAGGCGGGCCTGCCGCCGGGGGTGTTCAACGTCGTGCAGGGCGGCGTGGAGACGGGCCGGCTGATCTCCCGCCACCCCGGCATCGCCAAGATCTCCCTGACCGGCGCGGTGGAGACGGGCCGCAAGGTGATGGCCGACGCCGCCGCCACCTTGAAGGCGGTGACCATGGAGCTGGGCGGCAAGTCGCCGATGATCGTGTTCGACGACGCGGGGATCGACAATGCGGTGTCCGGCGCCCTTCTCGCCAACTTCTATTCGGCAGGAGAGGTCTGCTCCAACGGCACGCGGGTGTTCGTGCACAGGTCGGTGCGCGCGGCGTTCCTGGAGCGGCTCCTCGCGCGCACGGCGGCGCTGAAGATCGGCGACCCCCGCGATCCTGCCACCCAGGTCGGCGCGCTGATCTCCAAGGCCCATATGGACAAGGTGCTGGGCTATATCGAGCGGGGCAGGGCCGAGGGGGCGACGCTGCTGATCGGCGGCCAGAGGCTGACCGACGGCGCCCTTGCGCACGGCAATTTCGTGTCGCCCGCCATTTTCGCAGACTGCCGTGATGAAATGTCCATCGTGCGCGAGGAGATCTTCGGCCCGGTGATGTCCGTGCTCGATTTCGACGACGAGGGCGAGGTGATCGCGCGCGCGAACGATACCGAGTTTGGCCTCTCCGCCGCCGTCTTCACCCGCGATCTCGCCCGCGCGCACCGGGTGATCGCCCAGCTCGAGGCCGGAACCTGCTGGATCAACCAGTATAACGTCACGCCGATCGAGCTGCCCTTCGGCGGGTACAAGCAGTCGGGCATCGGGCGTGAGAACGGTCGCGCGGCGATTGAGCACTATACGCAATTGAAAAGTGTCTATGTCGCCCTGACCGACATCGATGCGCCCTACTGAGCGCGCTCCCATGTCCGAACTCTTTGACTACATCATCGTCGGCGCGGGGTCTGCCGGCTGCGTCCTCGCCAACCGGCTGAGCGAGGATCCGAACTGCCGGGTCCTGCTGCTGGAGTTCGGCGGCGACGACGCCTCAATCTTCATCCAGATGCCGACGGCCCTGTCGATCCCGATGAACGATCCCCGCTATATATGGGACTATGTGTCGGAGGCCGAACCGGCCCTGGGCGGGCGCCGGCTGCACACGCCGCGGGGCCGGGTGCTGGGCGGATCGTCCTCCATCAACGGCCTTGTCTATATTCGCGGCAACCCCCTGGATTTCGAGCGCTGGCGGGACGAGGGGGCGGATGGCTGGGGCTTTGCCGACGTGCTTCCTTATTTCAAGCGGGCGGAGGACCGCGACGAGGGCGCCGACGCCTATCGGGGATCGGGCGGGCCGTTGAAGACCCGCTATGGAACCTTGCGCAATCCGCTGCACCAGGCCTGGCTCGACGCCGCCGCCGCCGCAGGTTATCCGCTCACAGAGGACGTGAACGGACGACAACAGGAGGGGTTCGGACGGATGGACATGACGGTGGGGGTGGGACGGCGCTGGAGCGCCGCCAACGCCTATCTCAAACCTGTCCGCCATCGGAAGAATCTGGAGGTGCTCACCCAGGCCCTCGTGTCCCGGGTGCGTTTTGACGGGCGGCGGGCCACCGGCGTCGACTACCGGCGGCGGGGGGCGAGCCTGACGGCGACCGCGCGGCGGGAGGTGATCCTCTGCGGCGGCGCGATCAACTCCCCGCACCTGTTGAAACTCTCCGGCGTCGGTCCGGCGGCGGAGCTGAAGGCCCACGGGATCGAGGTCGTCTGCGACCGGCCAGGGGTCGGGGAGAACCTGCAGGATCACCTTGAGTTCTATTTCCAGGTCGCCTGCACCAAGCCTGTCACGCTCTATTCGGCGATGAATCCCCTGGCCAAGGCGCTGATCGGCGCGCGGTGGATCCTGTTCAAGGACGGGCTGGGCGCCACCAACCATTTCGAGAGCTGCGGCTTCATCCGCAGCCGCGCGGGGATCCGCTATCCGGACATTCAGTATCACTTCCTGCCGCTCGCCGTGACCTATGACGGCCAGTCGATGGCGAGGCAGCACGGCTTTCAGGCTCATGTCGGGCCGATGCGCTCGAAGAGCCGGGGCTGGGTGCGCCTGAATTCGTCCGTCCCCGACGCAAAGCCTCAGATCCGCTTCAACTATATGAGCCATCCGGACGATTGGACGGAGATGCGCGCCTGCGTGCGCCTGACCCGCGAGATTTTTGCGCAAGCGCCCTTCGATCCCTATCGCGGGGAAGAGCTGCAGCCCGGCGCGCAGGTCACCTCGGACGCCGATATCGACGCCTTCATCCGCGACAAGGTGGAGACCGCCTATCACCCCTCGTGCAGTTGCAAGATGGGCCGCGCCGACGATCCGATGGCGGTGGTCGATCCCAAGACCCGGGTCATCGGGGTCGAGGGCCTGCGCGTGGTCGACGCGTCGATCATGCCCTCGATCACCACCGGCAATCTCAATGCGCCGACGCTGATGATCGCGGAGAAGGCGGCGGACGAGATCCTGGGGCGCCCGCCGCTGCCCCCCTCCAACGCCGACTATTTCGTCGCCGACACTTGGGAAACGCAGCAGCGATAGTGGCGCCGACGCATCGGTTCGTCACCGACGTGTCATGCGACAAAACGATGACGTGCGGCGCCCCTCATATGACGTTTTTATTCAAGGGGCGTCGAAGCGAACGACTTAAGGTTTTCCGTCTCCGCCAAGGATTGCAATCATGTCCACGATGTCCCGCCTGCCGTTCTCCGCCCGCGCGCTGCTGCTGGGGTCCGCAGCCCTTGGCGCTCTGTCCGCCGCGCCCCGGATCGCCCTGGCCGCCGATGCGTCCGCCGCTCCGGCCCCGGCCGAACAGGTGGAGCAGATCGTCGTCACCGCCCAGCGCCGGGAGCAGCGGCTGGAGGATGTCGGCATCGCCGTGACGGTGGTCGGCGCGGCCCAGCTGGTCAATGCCGGCATCAAGGACTCGACCGACCTGACCCGGGTGGCGCCCGGCCTGAAGATGAACGAGTACACGCCGTCCGCCGTCGTGTTCAACATTCGCGGCGTCTCCCAGAACGACTTCGGCGATGAGCAGGAGCCGCCGGTCGCGGTCTATCAGGACGACAGCTATGCCAGCTCCTTCGTCTCGGCGGGCTTTCCCCTGTTCGACCTCCAGCGGGTGGAGGTGCTGCGCGGACCGCAGGGAACGCTCTTTGGCCGCAACGCCACCGGCGGCGCCATCCAGTTCATTTCGGCCAAGCCGACCAAGGACTTCCAGTCCTATCTGACGCTTGGAACCGGCAGCTATCAGGCCTTCAATATCGAGGGCGCCGTGTCGGGGGCGATCACCGACCGGATGCAGATGCGTCTGTCCGGCATGCAGTCGGAGAGCGACGGCTATATCAAGTCGCTGCACGGCGATTCGCCCAATCGCGGCGCGAACCATCACTGGGCCTTGCGCGACATCGTCACCTGGCAGCCGAACGACCAGACCGATGTGACGCTGAATGTGCGCTTCGCCCGCAATCCGCATGAGCATTCGGCGGGCATGTACGCCTGGGAAGGCGCTAATCCCGACGCGCACAATCAGGGCGCCTACACCCAGACGGGTCCTGACTTCAGCGGCTATGAGAACACCGCCCTCGATCCCCAGCGGGGAGGCAATCCGTTCCTGACGGAGGCCAAGGGCCCGTCCTATACGGACCGCTCCTTGTTCGGCGCCAATCTGAAGGTGGAGTTTCCGCTGGGCGCGTTCCGGATCACCTCGATCACGGATACGCAAACGGCGGGCAAGCACTATCTGGAAGACCCCAGCGCCTCGCCCAGCCATCAGGTCAACTTCGCCCAGAACGCCAATGTAAAGCAGATCTCCGAAGAGGTCCGCGCGTCCGGCCATTTCGGCGATCATGAACTGGTGATCGGCGCCTTTGCGATGAATGTGGACGGCTATTACACCGCGTCCTACGCCCTGCCGGCGCCGCAGAACGGCTATACGGACGTCTATTCGGTGGGCGGCGCCTATGGTCCCTACGTACCGGACATCCGCTTTACCCAGAACACCAAGTCCTACGCCGTGTTTGCGCAGGATGAGTGGACCCTGCCGCTTAATTTCAAGGCCATTCTTGGCGTCCGTTACTGGAACGACGAGCGCAAGGTCGACTATCGCGCCATCGACACCTATTCGGAACAGATCATCTTCAATACGAGCCAGGTCTACGCCTTCAATGGTACGGCGCAGGTCACCGACGGCATCACGGTCAAACCGTCCGACGCCGACAAGACCTTTGACGATTATTCGATGCGGGCGGAGCTGGACTACAAGCCGACCGACAAGATCTTAATCTACGGAAGCTTCAACCGGGGCTCAAAGAGCGGCGGCTTCACCTTGAGCACGGCCACGCCGTTTTCCGGCTATGAGGCGGCGTTCCTCAATGGCATCCCCTACAAGCCGGAGGTGCTGAACGCCTATGAGGTCGGTGTGAAGTCGACCCTGCCGATGCGGACGATGCTGAACCTCACGGCCTTCCACTACGATTACAAGAACTACCAGGCCTTCACCTATGAGCAGTTCGTCGAGAGCGTGGTCAACAAGACCGCGCGCGAAGACGGCTTCGAGGTCGAGGTGGTTTCCCACCCGATTCCGGGCCTGACCCTCTCGGGCAACACCTCGCTGCTCGACAATCAGGTGGACAATGTGAACCTGCCGGACGGCACGCTGGTGAACCGCCACCTGCCGCAGGCGCCCAAGACGTCGGCACAGGGGCTGATCCGCTACGAATTCCCGTTCGGCCCCGGCCTTCTCGCCCTGCAGGGGGACACCCAATATACGGGCAAGTTCTGCTTCTCGGTGCTCTGCGCGCCGGTGGAGCGCGAAGGGGCTCACACGGTGTCAAACGTGCGGCTCAGCTACGCCCCTACGGGCAAGACCTGGGAGGCGGCGTTCTTCATCAACAATATCGGCAACGAGATCTACCGCATCTATACCTATGACGTGGCCGCCAGCACCGGCCAGATCCCCAGCGTCTACGCCAAGCCGCAGACCTGGGGCGTGACCTTGACCTACCGCTTCGGCAACTAAATTTTTAGCGTTTGGCGAGCGCGGCCAGAAGTTCGGTCGCGCCGCAGACGCCGACGAGGCGCGCGCCCTCGGTCAGCAGCACCGGGCGCCCGGTCCTGTGCACGGTGGAGATCAGCTCACCGATCGACGTCTCGACGGCGGCGATGGCAAGGCCCTGCGCATCCTGCACCGTATCGCCGGGGCCGAGACGGACGGCATAGTCGACGCCGCCGTCCTTCCAGGCGACGCCGCCGTCCGCGCGGATCTCGTCGACGCGCCTCAGCACCGTCGATCCGCTCAAGACCTGCAGCGGGTTCATGTGCTGCACGAAGTCGGCGACATAGGGCGTGGCGGGGCGCAGCACGATATCCTCCGCCGAGCCGGTCTGGACGATGCGTCCGCCCTCCATCAGCGTGATCTGGTCGCCAAGCTTGATCGCTTCATCAAGGTCGTGGCTGACGAACAGGATGGTCTTGCGCACCCTGGCCTGCAGGCTGAGCAGTTCGTCCTGCAGACGGCTGCGGATCAGGGGGTCGAGGGCCGAGAACGGCTCGTCCATCAACAGGATGTCCGCATCGGTGGCGAAGGCGCGGGCAAGGCCCACCCGCTGCTGCATGCCGCCGGACAGCTCCTGCGTCTTGCGGTCGGCCCAGTCGCTTAAGCCCACGAGCTCCAGCTTTTCGTCCACAATGCGCCGCCGCTCCGCCGGCGCGATGCCCTGAAACTCGAGCCCCAGCCCCACATTGTCCCGCACCGAACGCCAGGGCAGAAGCGCAAAGGACTGGAAGACCATGGCGATGGAGGCGCGGCGCACCTCCCGCAGACGCCCCTTGTCACAGGCGGCGATGTCGGTCATGTCCCCCAGATGCCGCACGAACACGTGGCCTCGCGTGACAGGGTTAAGACCGTTGGCCGAACGCAGCAGGGTGGACTTGCCCGAGCCCGACAGGCCCATCAGGACCGAGATCTCCCCCTCGCGCACGGTCAGGCTGGCCCCCGCGACGCCCAGCACGACGCCGGTTTCCGCCGCTATGGTCGCCCGGTCGGCGCCCGCGTCCAGCCGCGCGAGGGCCTTTGGGATTGCGCGGTCCTTGGGGCCGGTCCTGCCGAACAGGATGTCGACGGCGCGAAATTCAATCGCGGTGGTCATGCGTCACTCCGCCTCGGCCGGGTCATCCGGTCGAGCATGATGGCGAGAAGAACAATGGCGAAGCCGGCTTCGAAGCCCATCGCCACCTGCACCGAATTCAGCGCCCGCACGACGGGAACGCCAAGGCCCCCCGCCCCGACGAGGGCGGCGATCACCACCATCGACAGGCTCAGCATGATGCACTGGGTCACGCCGGCGACGATGGAGGGCAGGGCGCTGGGCAGCTCGATCTTGAAGAGAAGCTGGGCCTTGGTCGCGCCGAACGCTTCCCCCGCCTCGATCAGGGGTTTGGGCACGGAGCTGATCCCAAGGTGGGTCAGCCGGACCGGCGCGGGCAGGGCGAAGATCACCGTGGAGATCAGGCCCGGCACGACGCCAAGGCCGAACAGGACAAGGGTCGGGATCAGATAGACGAAGGTCGGCAGGGTCTGCATCAGGTCGAGCACCGGATGCATCACATTAAATAGGGCCGGCCTGTGCGCGGCGGCGACACCCAGCGGCACGCCGATGGCTGTGGCGATGAGGGTCGCGAACAGGACCAGGGACAAGGTCTCCAGCATCGGGTCCCAATAGCCCTGGTTCATAATCAACAGGAGCGCGGCGGCGACGAATACGGTCAGCCAGACCGACCGCTGCAGGCCGTAGGCTCCGGCGGCGATGAGGGCCACGAGCAACAGGGGCGGGATGGCGCGCAACAGGCCGGTCAGCCCGTCCACGGCGACGCGCACCGTGATCGACACCGCGTCAAAGAGGCCAGAGCCCCGGCGCTTGACCGTATCCACCAGTGTGGCCATGGCTGGACCCACAGGGATCTTGGCGCCGGTGACCACGCCTTCAAGGCCTGCGGACTTGACCTGCCGCCCGCCTTGCACGGCGGCGAGGGCGGGGGCCCCGTCAAAGGTGGTCACGCCGGCGAGCCAGCCCTCCGCCGCCTTGGGATTGGCGGCCAGCCATTCGGCGGCGGCGGCCTTGGGCTCCTTGTGCTGGTTCAGGATCGCGTCCATCAGCGCATCCTCCCCCTCCAGGGTGAAGCTGAGATTGGACAACAGGCGCCCGACATTGGGGCACTCATGGCTATAGCCCGCGCGGGTGTTGGTATAGATCTTGGCGCCGCCAAAGTTGGGGCCAAAGCTTGAATCGCCGCCGCTCAAATACCGGATGGAAAAGCGCGTGTTCATGGGATGCGGCTCCCATCCCAGAAACACGATGTGCCTGTGGTCACGGATGGCGCGCTCCACCTCCGCCAGCATGCCCTGCTCGGAGGATTCCACCAGCTTGAAGTCGCCAAGACCCACCGCATTGGACTTTATCAGGGTCAGCACCTGACGATTGCCGTCATTGCCCGGCTCGATGCCATAGATGGCGTGATTTAAGGGGCCCGCGAACTTTTTGATGTCAGCGAAATCGTGCAGCCCCGCCTGATAGGTGTAGTCCGGCACGGCCAGGGTGTACTTGGCGCCGTCGAGGTTCATGCGCACCACCTCGACCGATCCGTCGGCGAGGAAGGGCGCCCGGTCTTCTTTCATCGCCGGCATCCAGTTGCCGAGGAAGACGTCGACGTCCTTGTTCTTCATCGCCGCATAGGTCACCGGAACCGACAGCACGGTCACCTTGGGCTGATAGCCCAGACGTTCGAGCATCAGGCTGGTGACGGCGGTGGTGGCGGCGACGTCTGTCCAGCCGATGTCGGACAATCGCACGGTGCGGCAGGTCACAGGCTCCGCCGCCTCTGCCGCCGCGCTGGCGCCCAGCACCAGGGCGCCCAGCACCAGGGCGCACAGCGCCAGTCGCAAAAGTCGCCCCAAAAGCTCGCGGGCGCAGCCAGTCATGGCGACTCCGTTAAACGTTCATTCAATCGGCGAGATTGGGCCAGCCCTTATGCCTCTGCAAGGCCCATTCGCCCAGGAGGGGTCTTGCGCGCCGCCTCTTGCCAACCGGAGCGATCAGACGAAGCCGAGATTGGCGCTGGCGAAGTTTTTAAGGTTGGGGAAAATGGTCGCCAGATCCGAGGACGACGCGCCGAACCAGGCGCCCAGCGTCGCCGCATACTGATCCACCGACGTCGTCGGAATAATGACGGTTCCGACCATGTCCGGATTGTTGAAGGTCTTGGTGTCGAGGCCAAGGGTGGGGAACTGGCCGTACATGTCCCCGCCCTTCACCGCGCCGCCCAGGATGAAGTGGTGGCCGCCCCAGGCATGGTCCGTGCCGTCGCCGTTGGAGGTGAGGGTGCGGTTGAAGTCCGAGGCCGTGAATGCGGTCACGTTTGCGCGCATGTCCACGCCGCCAAGATTGGACAGGGCGGTGTCGAGATAAAGCAACGCATTGGCGAGCTTGGACAGGTTGTCGGGCTGGGCGGTGTTCTGGCTGTCGTGGCTGTCGTGGCCGCCCATGCTGACGAAAAAGACCTGCCGTTTGACGCCCAGGCTGGGCGCCGCTGCGATCATGCGCAGGATCGTGTAGAGCTGAGCCGCATAGGGGTTGGTCGTCGCAGCGCCGGTGATCGGATTGTAATAGGTCGGCGGAGACGGGACCGCCTGAACCGCCGCGATGGTCATGGCCCCGTTCAGGGTCGAGGCGGCGCCGATGGAGCGCTGCACGACCGCGGCATAGTCGCTGGCAAGATTGTTCACCGCATTGGTGTCCGAGACAATGCCCTTCAGCGTCGTCGGCGCGCCGCTGGAGCCGAGCAGGGTGGTCCCGTTCAGGGCGTTCATGGTCAGAGCCGGATTGGCGCTGGTGGTCACCTGATACTGCACCACCGACTTGCCCGCGAGGAACACCGCATTGCCGGAGGCGGAGGTGGCCGTGAAGATCGAGTTGGCGCCGTTCTGCGACAGGACAAGGTCGCCGAACTGGCCACCCCAGCCCATGTTCACCCCCTCGATGCTGCCAGCCTGCCAGGTCGACTGCTGGTCGTTGTGGGAAAAGAGGTTCGACGGGATCGGCGCGGATTTGGCGTTGTACTGCGTCTTGGTCAGCGGGTTCAAAAGGGTCCCGACATTGGCGAGCACGGCAAGGCGGCCTGCGGTATAGAGCGGCAGGGCCGGGGCCATGGCCGGATGCAGGGCGAAGGTCCGCGACGTCGCATTGGTGCCGGCGGGGATCTTCTGCGCGGTTTTCAGGGCGATCGGCAGCACGCCGCCCCAGGCCTCGGGCTGGGCCATGTTCGCCACGGTCCGGCCGGTGACGGGATTGACGGATCCGACCGGCGTCGCCGCCGTGCCGACGGGCATCAGCGCAATGGGGTCGGTCCCGACATTGCGAATGGCGAAATAGCGGCCAAAGGTGTCGGCGTCTGTCGCCAGCACCGTATTGGTGGAGTCGTTCCCGCCATACTGGAAAAAGCAGATCAGCGCCTTGTAGTCTGG
>Ga0316217_10003722_pt1 | contig 17030 bp, 14 predicted proteins | sample 1anoAmetaG_FD_203633 | JGI IMG/M metagenome (GOLD analysis project Ga0316217, IMG submission 203633) | Freshwater microbial communities from Trout Bog Lake, Wisconsin, USA - 1anoA | ecosystem: Environmental > Aquatic > Freshwater > Lake > Hypolimnion/Profundal zone | place: USA: Wisconsin...
GCCCGATAAGACCCCCGCGCCCGCCACCGCCCCGGCCACCACCACGCCCGCCGCCCCCGCACCGACGGTCCCACCCCCTGCCACCCCGGCCACAGCACCGGCTACCCAAAACGCGGCCGAGGCCGCCCTCAATAACCTCCTGCACACCCCGGGCGCCGCACCGGTGATGCCCGCCGCCACACTGCCGTCGAACCCCATAGCCGCCCCCGCCGCCACCCCGGTGGCCCCCCATGTGCCGGGCGTCAATCGGCTGCGCGAAGGCCAGCCGATCTGGAACCGCGTCGGCCGCCTCATCAAGGACCAGGCCGGAACCGGATACCTCTTCGCCTTTGAAGCCGACAATACCACCCTCCAGGATCCGCCCATGCCACTGCTGCCCTGCCGTATGCTCGAGCAGATGGAAGGCGCCGCCAACAGCAACGCCGGCAATCCGGTAAAGTTCAAGGTCAGCGGCCAGGTTACCGAATATCACGGCAAGAATTACCTGCTGATCAATTTCATGCAAACCGTGCGCGACTTGAACCGCGGGCTTAATTAAGCCCCGCTACCTATCCCGGCGCCAGCACCCGCGTGCACCCCAATTTCTTCCCCCGCACCAGAACGCCCCTGTTGAGGAAGCGGGTCGCATCATTTTGCCCCCGACGGCGTTATTCCTTCCAATGCCGCCTCGCGGGATGCGGCCATTTTTGGAAGGGTTTTTGCCATGGTGGCTCAGCGGATAAAACGCCCGTCAGCATTCACGCTGATCGAACTGCTGGTTGTAGTTGCGGTGCTGGCCTTGCTGCTGGCACTGTTGTTGCCGGTCCTGGCCGATGCCAAGCGCGAAGCCAAGAAGACCGCCTGCGGAACCCACATCAAGGCGTTGCTGCAAGGCATTAATACCTACCTGACGGAAAACAACGACACCTTCCCTTACAACGGCATCATATTCCCCAAGCCCGACCCCAAGACCGGCAAGCCGGATATCACCCAGTGGACGTTGCCCAACGGCATCCTCTGGTCGCGCATGAATCAGGAAACGCAGATGTACATCTGCCCGATCGATATGGAAAACAACATGTACCGCCCCCTGCCCGGGCAACTGGTCCAGGATTCCGCCGGCGTGGTGCATATCAACGGCGACGGCAGCAACATTACCGGATCGGCGATGGGTTATTGGAGTTACTCGGTCAATACGGCGCTCAATTCACTGGGCCAATTCCGCAAATTTTTCACCAGCCAGGGCATTTCGCCACCATGGAGCGATCCGCTAAAGAGAATTAATATTCATTCCGAAGCGGAGTTCCTATACATTATTGAAGAAGACCCCAAACAGTCTCCCTTTAATGACGAAGTTTTTGATGCCCCCGCCTTCCTGGGCAACGATGCCCTGACCGACCGTCACTTCAACGGTGGAAACCTCGGATTCGCGGATGGACACGTCGAATGGATGCAGGCTCTGCTGTTTAACCAAGTGCCGCCGCCCCCCAACGAATTGAGCTCGCGGTATACCCGCTGGTTCTTCCCGGATGGCGGTGCGACAACCCTGCCTCCACCCTCCGGAAACTGACTATTTTGTCCACTATTATTTCGCGCGGTAATAACGCAACATTCTTGCCTCGGCCAGCAGGCCGAGCTACACTTATGTTGTCGTTGCGCCGCGTGTTGTGCTTCCACCTCTATTGCTGTGCCTGCATAACCCAGCGCCGTTTTGGTTGTCACATTTGTTTGGTTGACCCCTCACACCCAAGGAGCAAACGATGCAGGTTACTGATGTGCGCGTCAAGTTGACACCCCCCGGCAAAGACCGCCTCTGCGGCTTTTGCACCATCACGCTCGATGGCAGTTTTGTGGTCCGCGATATCAAGATCATCGACGGCCCCAACGGCATCTTCATAGCGATGCCATCCCGCAAGCTCATGGATCACTGCCCCTCCTGCCGCACCAAGAATCATCTGCGGGCACGCTACTGCAATCAGTGCGGCCAGCAACTCAACGAAAATCGCCACGCCCAGGGCGAGGATACCCGCCTCAAACTGCATTCAGATGTGGCCCATCCCATCAATGCCGAATGCCGCAGCTACGTGCACAAGGCCATCCTCACCGCCTATCAGCAGGAAGTCGAACGTTCCAAGCAGCCCGGTTACGTTCCGGCACGCTTTGAGGAGCATCCCGACGCCGTCGAAAGCATGCCTTCGTAAGCCCCGTCGCGGTGGCGCGGTGCCATCCGCCCCCTGAGCGGTGCAAATTATTGCAAGCGAATTAACGCCGCCCTGTCGATGGATTGCCATTGACAGGGCGGCGTTGGCACTTATTCTATCCCTTGGCACCGCGGCCGCGGTCGGATCAACCCCCGATCAGCGACTGCGCTTAAAAAGTGGAGAATTCATGGCGGACAACACTACCCGCATCGAAAAAGATTCCATCGGCGAACTGGCCGTCCCGCGCTCGGCCTACTATGGGGTGCAAACCCTGCGCGCGGTGCAGAATTTCCCGATCAGCGGCCAGGGTATGCCCCAGCCGTTTATCGTCGCACACGCCACCCTCAAAAAAGCCGCCGCCCGCACCAATGAGCGCTTGGGCCTGCTGGATAAGAAACGCGCCGATGCGTTGTGCCAGGCCTGCGATGAAATCGCCCAGGGACAACTGGCCGACCAATTCCCCGTGGATGTTTACCAGACCGGCTCGGGCACCAGCACCAATATGAATCTCAACGAGGTGCTCGCCTCGCGGGCCAACGAAATTCTCGGCGGCCAGCGCGGCGCTCGCGCCCCGGTCCATCCCAACGATACGGTCAACATGGGCCAATCCTCCAACGATACCATCCCGACCTCCCTGCACATCATGGCCCTGTGGGAGATCAAGAATCAGTTGCGTCCGGGCCTGGAAACCCTGGAAAAATCGCTCCGTGCCAAGAGCCAGGAAACCTGGGGCATCATTAAGACCGGCCGCACCCATTTGCAGGATGCCACCCCCATCCGCCTCGGGCAGGAATTCCTGGGCTGGGCGGGGCAGATTGAACGGTCGCTCCAGCGGCTGACCTTTGCCCAGGAGCAATTGGCCGAAGTCGCCATCGGCGGCACCGCGGTGGGCACCGGCATTAATGCCCATCCGCAGTATCCGCGGTCGGTCTGCGAACTGGTCAGCCAGTGGCTGGGCATTACGATCCGGGAATCGGACAACCATTTTCAATCGCAGAACACGCTGGATAATGCGGTGATGGCTTCCGGCGTGCTGCGCACCATCGCGGTAAGCCTGACCAAGATCGCCAACGACATCCGCTGGATGGGCTCGGGCCCGCGGGCGGGCCTGGGGGAACTGGACATCCCCGCGGTGCAACCCGGCAGCAGCATCATGCCCGGCAAGGTCAATCCGGTCATCGCCGAATCGGTGCTGATGGTCTGCCAGCGCGTCATCGGCAACGATGCCACGATCGTGGCGGCCGGCAGCGCTGGCAATTTTGAACTCATTGTCACCATTCCGGTGGTCGCCGCCGCCCTGCACGAGTCGATCACGCTCCTGGGCGCAGCAGCGCAGAACTTTGCCGGCCAGTGCATCGATGGCCTCCAGCCCACCGCCAAGGGCCCGGAACTGGTGGAGAAGGGCCTGATGCTGGCCACCGCGCTGGCCCCGGTGATCGGCTACGATGCCGCCGCCGCCTTGGCCAAGAAAGCCAGCAAGACCGGCCAGACCATCCGTGAACTGGCCCGGACCGACACCCCGTTGACCGAACAACAACTCCAGGAACTCCTGGATCCGGCCACCATGGTGGAACCCAGTGACCGCGTTATTCCCACCGGCGGCTGAACCATGCTCGCAACCGAAGCAGAAAGCCTCTCCCGTCAGTTACTGGTCGCCCACGGCCTTGCCGACTGGTCCTTTGCCTTCAATCGGCGCAAGCGGGCGCTGGGCCTGTGTCTGTATGACGCGCGGCGGATCGAGCTGTCACGCTACTTCGTGATCGCCCATGACCAGCCGGCGGTACGCGACACCATTCTGCATGAAATCGCCCATGCCCTGGCCGGCCGCACCGCAGGGCATGGCCCCCGGTGGAAAGCCATCTGTTGCCGGATTGGCGCCACGCCCGAACGCTGCGCCCCGGCGGCCCTCATGCCCGATGGCGACTGGCGGGCCACCTGTCCCCATTGCGGCCGGCACTATTCCCGCCACCACCGCCCGCGCCGCCATTGTAATTATTCCTGCCGCGCCTGCGGCCCGGTCCAGGGCCTGATCAAGTTTACGCGAAACATCGCAGAGTGCTGATCAATACCGCCCCCCCTTGCGCACGCGGCCCGTGGAATCCGTGGTTACGGGGGCGGCGGCCGTGTGTCCCGGTGCGCCAGGACGCCGTTCTGCAGGGTGTATAACAGATAAGGCGGGCGTATCTGCGGCATTCCGCCCCGGCAGGGGCCAAAGAAAGTAGCCCACGGCACGCCGTCGCAGACGGCGCGGCCGTGGGTTACGATAGATTAAAGTTACGGGTTAGCCCCGGCAGGGGCGACAGAAGGAGTCTGGAGATGGCACACTCGTTTACGTCGCTCCACCTTCACATGATCTTTTCAACCAAGAATCGCGATCAAATCCTGACGCCGGAGATTCGGCCACGGCTTTTCAAGTATATGGGCGGCATCATTCGCGGCTTGAATTGAGTATGACGAGCGATTTGTGTTCGAATGATGCCGCTCGGTCTTGGCTTGCTTACGCCCCTGCCGGGGCTAAAATGAAACTTAACCCATCGGACCCACGGCTGCGCCATGGGCTATATTCTTTAGGCCCCTGCCGGGGCAAGAATACGCGAGTCCCGCTGTTACCTATGCCCCGCCGAATCAGTTATGCACCCAGTTCTGCACCCGGTGGCACAGTCCCACCCTTCACGCGGAAAACTTCCAACTTCCAACTTCCAACTTCATGCGCCGGGCCTCTTCACTGCGGCTCGGCATCCTTAACGATTTCGCCATGCCCGGAAATCTCCGTCACTTCCACCGTGCGAAAAGTGGTCGCGGCGGAATTGGCACCCAATCCCAACACATCGTTATGGCGCAGGCCCCACGTCGCAAACAAGCTCATTTCTTTGTAATTGGTTTTCCATTCCGTGACCAGCTTGCCGTTAAGCCAGCCCTGCACGCCCTCGCGGCGCACCTTGACCAGCGCCGTGTAGGGCCTTCCATTTTCGATCCACCGGACCGCCTTGCGCACGGTGGCGTTGTTGTTGCCCATCCGGCCATCGATGATGCTGAAGGAGAAGATGGTGCTGCCCCAGCCCGCCGTATCGAGCACAAACTGATGTGATCCCACCGCACATATCGGCGCGATCGAATCATTACCTGCGGTGCGGGTGAAAGCCACCCGATAGTCGTATTCCGCCGGCGGGCGATACGGAAATTCCAGGCGGCAGAACCATCCGCTCTCCACGGTCAGGTTCCCCTGGGACAGGGCCCACTTGCCGGCAATCACATGCTTCGACAAATCGACCAGTTTCAGCAGGTTAACCGTCTTGGATGCCGGTTCAGTCCCGGCCAGGGCTTTAAGCCGCCCCTGGATCCGGGCTTTGGTCAAGCCCGACAGATTGGGCTCGGCCAGCCGATACCACTGGCACGCGTGCTGCTGCACATTGTTTTTGGCCGGGTCTCTTTCCTTTTCCGCCACCGCGCCCCAGCCATCGCCCAGCGCCACCTGGGCCGCCGGTTCGGTAGCCCCCGCCAGTTCCTGCTGCGCCAGGGGCGCCAGGATCTTGTCGCCCCCCCGGGCCAGCAGCGACAGACCTCCCGGCCAATCGTTCGTGAAAAAGCACCGGAACCGCCCCACGCCCAGGTTGGCCGCCGGATCGGCCGGCTGGGCCGCCAGCATATCCAGCGACTTTTTTATATCAGCATAGGCCGTTTCCATCTCCCGGATCTGCCGCGCCCGCTGCGCGGCGCTCCGCTGTAGTTCCGGATCGCTGGTGGCACGGGAGACGCCCAGCGCCAGTTCCGCCAGTGCCCGGGCCGCGCTGTAGCGGTCGGCCGCCAGCGCCCGGTCGGCAATAGCGCCCGCCCCTTCGGCCAGGCGGCGGCGCTGCTCGGGGCTGCGCGCCACTTTGGCCACCCCCGTCGCCGCCTCCGCGCTCATTGCCAGGGCATCGATGGTGTAGGCTTGGTCCAACTCCGCAATAGACGCCAATGCCAGATCCAGATCCGCACCTTCCACCGCCAGGTCGCGGGCCCGCGTCAGCAGCACAAAACGCACCGGGGACGTCGTCTCCTGCGGAACCGCCGCCAGCAACTTCCGGGCCAGCGCAGTTCGCCGTATCGGCGTCACGGCGTTGGCAAAGTCCGTCTCGTAAACCTCGTTGAGCAATTTCACGGCCTCCCGCTGAGCAGCGGTATCCGGCACCGGTATTTTGGCCGGTGTGGTTGCCGGGCCGGTCTCGCTGGGCGGGCTCGCGGCTGGTGCCGTTTCGGGAACCGCCGGCTCCCCCCAGCAGAGCCCTGCCAGCAGCAAAATGCTGGCTAAACTCAACCGTCGCATCATCATAGTTTTCTCCATTTCCTTCGGAGCGGGTATTGTAACACCACCAGCAGCCGCCGGCACCGCCAGCGCCATGATCCACCGCAAATATCTAATATCACAGATTTTTCTTTCCTTTACCCGGGGGGCGGGCTATCCTGTTCTATGGGGAAGTCATTTCTGCAAACCATAAGAAGAAAGGGGTGGATTATGGAACGCGAGTTGCGCCTGACGGACGAGGAAATGCATGAATTACGCATCATTGTCAATCAATGTGTAGAAAACACCCGCGGAGAGCTGCGCCGGGCACGTCGGCTCAACTACCGCGAGGAACTCAAGACCGAAACCCACGTGCTCGACTCACTGCGGCACAAGGTGCTCGAAGCGTGCGGCGAGCCCGCCGCCTGAGCCACACGGCGGCGCCTTGCCGGAATACCGCCGGCCTCAGTGGGAGGGCAATCCGTGCACCCCGGGCAGCGGCGGTGGGGTGGTGCGCGGGCGGAGTTGTTCTGCCATATTCCATTCCTGACGAATAATCGCCAGGATTTGTTCTTGGACAGCGCTGTCGCCCGGAATGGAGGCATGCAACGGGGGCACTCTCACGTTGCGATATGGGGTGCCCGCGTTGCGGATCGGGGAACTCTTGGGCAAAGACCACGGGTTGTAAAGGCAGGTGGCACGCCGCACATTAGCCGGCAACTTGTAGCTGAACCATTGAAACTGGCCCCAGAGCCACCGTGGCACCGGATCGAGCAAGATCAGGTGGTCAATGGAAATTCCCGCAACGCGCCGTGCCGCCCGCACCAAGGCCGAGGCGCCATAAGAGTGCCCCAGCAGAATCAGCGGTCCTCCCGGCGGCGTGGTCGCCGCCTGACGGGTCAAGGCTCCGCACAGATCATCGCGCCAAGAGTGATATTGCACCGTCACACGCGAAAACTGCGGCAGTACTTGGCACTGGACCATCTGGCGCAAACCCAGCATCGGTCCGTCGCGGCTTTCCAGAAACCCAATACATAAATGCAAACGCATTTCCACGAACGTAGTAACTCCGCCTTTTTACGCAGACTTGAAAATATCCAAGGCCATACACCCCGGATTCTACCCCCAGCCGCGCCTCTCTGGCCACAACTACGCCAAGGCGCCGCTGCAATGGGTGTGACCAGATTTTGTGGCACTTCCGAGCCGCGACCGTCAGAGCGACCGCGCTGCGTTCGAACGTCGATGGATCGCTTTCTAACGGTCGCGGGCTCGGTTGACGCTCCGGTAGCACACGCTTGCCATAAAACCTGGCCACACCCGTTGCAATTGCGCACTAGACGCTCTTTTACCCAAACTATAAGATTGTATTCCGTAACGTTGAGTAGCGCCGTCATCCGGCGTTAACCTCGGACTAGGCGCTGTACCGACCGCCTGAAGCCTTCGCCCAGGAGCAATCTATGAACCTGTTTTCACATTGCCTGCGCCCGCTCAACAGCACCGGGATCTTCCCCCCGGCATCAGCAAGGCATTGGATTATTCTGGGGGCGGCGCTGCTGGTTACGGGCTTGGCTTTCGTCGCACCCAGGGAAACCCGCGCCGCCAAGACCAAAGATCCCGCCGCCAAGCCCGCCGGCGGACGTCATGCCGCCCCCGCCCCCACCGCCCTCACGGATGAGAAAGTTCTCGAATCCATGCGGCGGGGCATTACCTTCCTGCTCTCCTGCAAAAAGGGTGACAATTTCGAGGTCCACGGCAAACCGTGGCTCCGCCAGGCCACTGAGGCCGGCGGCGAAACGGCGCTGGTGCTCTATGCCCTGTTGCACTCTGCCGAAAGCCTCCACAACAGTACCAATGACAAGGATAAGGAGCTTTCCGAGAAGCTCGGCTACCGCTCCCCGGAACTGGCACCCGTGATCAAATGGCTTTGCGCCCAGCAGCCCGATGGCACCTATGCCGCCGCCTTGACGGCCTGTGCCCTGCAAATCACGCCCAAGAGTCCCGAGACGACGAAGGTGATGGAACGGCTGCAAGCCTTTCTGCTCAGTGCCGCCAGCAAAGAGGGTGGCTTTGGCTATGCCGCGATCGGCGCCGCCGGGGTGCAATCCAAGCTCGCGGAATTACGGACCCAGGCGGAAGATGCCCGTAAGAAGAATGACCGCGTCCTGATCGCCAAACTCACCAAAGAATACGACGCACTGGAAAAGACGCTACAGGCCGGCAACACAAATGTCTGGGTCGATAACTCCAACAGCCAGTACGGCATTCTGGGGATGTGGGCCATCAGTGACTACGAAGTGGAAACCCCCACGGAATTCTGGAAGATCCAGGACCACTACTGGCGCAGCAGCCAATTACCCGATGGGGCTTGGCCGTATCAAAAGGAACGCCCGACCATGAGCCTGCTGACCATGACGCCGGCGGCCATTGCCACCTTGTTTGTCACCCAGGAATTTCTGCCGGACAATCCCGGCCTCGATCCGCGCGAGGACAAATGCATTGATGCCGGCCTGGCCAGTATTGCCAAGGCCTTTGCCCCCAACGACAACAATCAGTATTACATGTACGCTCTGGAGCGCGTCGGACTGGCGGCCGGTTTCAAGTTCCTGGGCACCCGCAACTGGTATCACGAACTGGCCCAGCACTTGGTGGCGACGCAGGGCGCCGACGGCAGTTGGACCGGGGCCTTTGCCGGGGCCAAGGAATCCCGTACCGTGCCGACCGCCTACGCCCTGCTGACCCTGGCACGCGGGCGTAATCCGGTGGCGTTCAATAAACTCCAGTACGCCGGCCCGTGGAATGCCCGCCCGCGCGATGATGCCCACCTGACCGAGAAGATGAGCAAGAACTTCGAGCGCCCCATCAACTGGCAGATCGTCAACCTTCAGGTCAGTCCGGACGAATGGCTCGACGCACCGGTATTGCTGATCACCGGTTCCCGCGATCCGCATTTTACGGCGGCGGACCTGGCCAAGCTTTCCGCCTACGTGCACGCCGGCGGCATTATCTTCTCCACCGCCGATGGCGGCCGGCCGGAATTCACCAATGCTATCAAGAAAATCGTGCCCGAGGTCTGCGGCCGCCAGTACGAGATGCGCGAACTGCCCAAAGATCATTATATTTTCAACCTGTGGTCCCGGGTCGAACGGGCCCCCCTGATGCTGGGCGTAAGCAACGGCGCCCGCGAAATGTGGATCCACAGCACCCTGGATATGGGCGAATCCTGGCAGGGACGGCACTATGCCAGCAAGGCCTGCTGGGACGTACCCGAGAACCTGTATTTCTACGCCTCCGGCAAACGCTCCCTGCGGGCCAAGCTCGACAGCCTGCGCATCACTGCGGCCGAAAGCCGGTCCGAGAAGGAAGTCCGCGTGGCCCGCCTGGCGCTGGGCGGCAATCCCGATCCGGAACCGGGAGCCTGGCCGCGCCTGGTCAAAGTGGCGGCTGCGAAATTTGGCCTCAACGTGAAGCTTTCCGAAAACGTACCGCCGGCCAAACTGCCGGCCGATAAGCCCACCCTGGCCCATCTCACCGGCACCACGGTCTTCAAGGCCACCGACGAGGAGGTCAAGGCGCTCAAGACTTATCTCGATGGCGGCGGGACGCTCTTTGCCGACGCCACCGGCGGCAGCCCCAAGTTCACCAGTTCATTTCAGGAACTGGCCGGCCGCCTTTATCCGTCCGGATCGCTCGATGTGATCGCCCCCACCGAACCGCTGTATAAGAGTGCCACGCCGGCAACCACGGAAATATCATTTCGGAATTTTTCCATACTCAATGGCCGCAAAGGCCACCTGCCGCAAATCCGCGGCATAAAGGATGCCAAGGGGCGTTACGTCATCCTGTTTTCGGAGTTGGACATCACCAGCGGACTGCTTAACACCAACACCTGGGGTATTGACGGCTACACGCCGGAATCGGCCGAGGCGCTGGCGAATTGCATCCTGCATTTTGCGGCGCACTGATTAAGGGCGGTCGAGACTGTGGGAAATTGGGCCATCGGCTGATCGAGCCCTGGGGCCATGGCGGGGGTAAAACGCGCACGCGCTGGTCATGCGTGCCGGCGACGCCGCGTGGTGGCGGGGCCGGGTGGCGCCGCATAAACTGTGCTTGCCATCTTGCCGCCTGGTGTGGTACGACGGCGACAACGCATGTGTTGTCGGGGCACCACACGTTACAGACGGCACAGACTCTCCCCGCCTTAATCACCCCCAAACCACGACAATAACACAACTTAAGACGCCCAAGCCGGCACCCCGCCACGCCTGCGCTCCAACTTGCAACTGCACCCCTCTGGAGGTGTGCAGTGGATATTGGACAAATACAAAGCGGAATGGTCGGCATGGCCATCTTCGACGCCTGGCAGGCGGCGAAGTCCGGTACCAGTAAATCGGCCCATAAGAATGACGGTACGGGGTTGATCGCCGCGGCGGGTCAAGCCTTTGAGGGGTACATCAACCAGATGAACGCCCAGCATCAAAGCATGATCCAAGGCCTCGCAACCTATGCCCTTTCGCCCAATGGCAAAGGGGCGGTGGGGATATCCGTCAAAGATATAGCGCCGTTTCTGGCACTCAATATCATGGCCTAGGGGCAGAGGCTGGGAATGACTATTTACCCTCACATCATGCCGTTCCATGGGAATACGCCCCTGCTCCGCGCTATCGAGCAGGCCTGGTCGGTTCCTTCGCGCGGCCGCCAGCAGGGCGGTCATTATCGGCCATTAAGACAAAACTCGCCGCCCGATGGCGCGTCCGGCGCCACCCTGCTGCCCTGGGATCCGCACTTCATCTACACACTGTCGCGGGAAAATGGCCGACTTGCGGCAAAGCCCACCCTCCAGGCTGCCGATAAGCACTGGTTGTGCCTGATCGACCACGTCGCCTGAACTACCGATTGCGGCACCACTGGCGCTCTGGAGGCCCCGCAATGGAAACCGACAATCCATACGAAGATATCAATCATTACGTTTGCAGTCTCGATCGCCGCGCCCTGCGCCACGAGCTGACCCATTTCGATGGCCCCTTCCCCCTGGATTTTTCGGCTGACTATCTGACCGCCGCCAGTACCGATAAACTCCGCCACATTCTGGCCGCCGCGCTATGGCGGACCCACCAGCAAAGCGCGTTGCACATGATGCCACGGGGTTGAAGGCCAAATGAAAAGTAGGCCCTGGGCAATGCGATCGCAACAACTTCTCGATTTCGCGAAAACATCCAACATCCAACATCCAACATCCAACATTCAACATTGAACGAAGCCGTTTCCTTGAATGTTGGGCTCATGGACGACTTGTGGTGCTGGGTGCCGTGGTTATGCGCAGTTCGCATAACCACGCGAGCGTCTATCAATCCAACGACAGTCGCTCGGCACCATTAATCGTACATGAGCCCAATGTTGAATGTTGAATGTTGAACGTTGAACGTTCGTCAAAAATGCCAAAACTTATTTCGCGCCTGTTCCCAGCCAGAAGCTCTCGATTTACGTTTCACGCTATTTCCCGCCTTAACCCCTCGCCTCCTTCACTCCGCCGTCCGCAGCAACGTCTGCACAATCACCCGTGCCGCATCCGGCCTGCCGAACAAGGCCGCGGCCTTGCGCATGGCGCCCAGCCGTGCAGGATTGGCTAGCAACTGTTCAATTTTGTAGGCCAGCGTGGGTAAATTATTGCAGCGTACCGCGACCCCGGCTTCCAGCAGGTGGTCGCTGTTGCGTTCCTCCTGCCCCGGAATGGGATTGACGATGCACATGGGCAGCCCGCGGGCCATCGCTTCGCTGGTGGTCAGCCCGCCAGGTTTGCTCAGCAGGATGTCGGCGGCGGCCATGTACTCATCCATTTGCGTGGTAAACCCGACGGGATGCACCAGCACTTTCCCGGCCGCCGTCCGCCGCGCCAGTTCCTCGAGTTTCGCCTTCAATTCCGCGCTCTTGCCGGCGATCGCCACCACCTGCACCGGGCGCTGGAGCGTCAGCAATTCCTTGATAATTCCTTCCACCGGCCCGACGCCAAAGCCGCCGGCACTCACCAGCAGCGTATAGCGGTCCGGCGCCAGGCCCAGTTTCTGCCGCATGGCGCCCTGGCTCTTGGGCGTCCGAAACACCGGATCGACGGGAATGCCGGATACCACAATGCGCCCCGGATCAATGCCCAGGCGCTCGAGGTAGACGCGGGTTTCATCCAGCGCCACGAAGTACCACTGGTACGTGCGGGCCAGCCACATGGCGTGGCAATCCAGGTCCGTAACCACGATCGCCGGGGCAATCGACACCTTGTTCTTTTCCGCCAGGTAACCCACCAGGTTCGAGGGCGTGAAGTGGGTGCAGACGATCAAATCCGGCCGGTATTTCTGGATCGCCTTGAGGAACGGGCCGGCATTGAATTTTTCGAAAGCCAGACGCCGCTTTTCGTTTTTCCAGGGGGTGTCGGTGGAGTCGTACATCCACCCCAGCACTTTGGGCGCGGAATTGACCAGGTCCAGGTAGACCTTGGAGTACAAATAGCGGAACGCTTTGGATGTATATTTGAGTATATCCCAGTGTTCCACGCTGGTGACCCGCGGGTGGGTCTGGAACTCCTTGAGCAGGGCATCGGCGGCACGCAAATGCCCCGCCCCGGCCGAGGCCGACAAAATCAACACGCGCTGGGGTTCCGGAGTCTTGACCATGCGCGCTATTGTCGCCGCCGCGTGGGAATCTGTCCATAACGCACAACAAACGCGTACGTTCCCGAGCCAACTTCATAAACGACCGCCGCACCTTCGGTACGCAGCAACTTTACACCCGAAGCACTTTCCGCCGGGGTGCCGCTTTCCGTCACTTTCGCACCAGCGCCGCATGGCACATACACCGTTGCGGTCGTATTGGCCGGAATGGTCACATTCATCGTGAGCGTATCGCCTTCACGTTTCCATGCACTGGCGATGCGCCCGTGGATGGAATCATAATGCGCTTTGACCCACGTCAGATCCCCCACCACGGCCGGTTTGATGATGATCTTCTTAAAGCCCGGCCCCTTGAGATCGGGACGAATCCCGCCGAGCACCTGGTACAGGTAGGCGCCAATCGGCCCGCCCAGCGATGGCATCTGGACCTGCCCGCCCTCCCAGTTCTCCATCTGCACGCCATCCTTTACCAGCGTATTCCAGCCAGGATAATCCTGCTGCATGACCATCTTGTGCGTCAGCTCCGCCTGCCCCAGGTCCGGCAATCCCCGCAACAGGTGCAGCGTGCCAATGAAACCGGTGCTGATATGGTCTTTCCTCGCGTGGATGTTGGCCACCAGATGATCAAGAACGCGCTGCCGCTGCTCCGCGGGGATCATCCCGAAATAAAGCGGCAGGATCTGCGCCGTCTGCGTATCGGGATTAGACCCGATCTGGCCGGTCTGCGCGTTGAGGAAACGACGATTGAATCCATCCTTGATCTCGTCGGCCAGCCGGGCGTACTGCGCCGCCTCATCGGCTTTGCCCAGAAGCGCCGCCGAGTCACGAAGGATCGTTGCGTAGTAGTAATATCCGCAAGTGGAGGTGATGGCCACCGCGGTACGTTTCGGGGGGCCGTTAAACACGCCGACCTCAATCCAGTCCCCCAGGCCCCAGGCGACCACGTGATCCTGATCGGCCTTGGTGGCCAGCCAGTTCATGTACGCCTGCATATGGGGGTAACTTTGGGCCAGCATCTGCCGATCGCCATAATATTCGTAAAGCTTCCACGGGGTGTAAACAATCATGCCGCTCCACCACACGCAGTTGCAGGCGTCCAGCACACGATTCACCAGCGGCACCACCGAGCCCAGGTAGCCATCGGGGCGCTGGTTGTCGCGCATGTGCAACCACCAGTTCCAGTAGAACGCGGCCGCGTCAAAATCGTAGACGGTGCTGTCGGCCATGGTCATCACATCCTGCGTCCAGCCGGATTTCTCGCGCGTCGGATCCATGGGGTAGTCGTAATTGTAGTTGCGCTGGGTCAACAGCAGGGCCTGGTACTGCTGGTTCAAAAACTCGTCGGAGCAGGCAAAACTGCCGACCCGCGGCAAATCGATGCACGCCGCACAGCGCGTCAGCGTATCAAGCGTCGGCGTCTCTCTGAGCCCATCGACGGTCACCACCCGGTCGATGGTGTGGAACAAAAACTTCGGCGCAAAGACCTCTTCCCCGCCACCCCGGCAGATGAATTCCGTCGTAAGCTCGCGACCGTAGTGCACATGGCCGGCCTTGGTATCGATGTAATGGACCGTGATCTTGTCGCCCGGCTGCCCGCTGGTGGCAAGCCGCAGCCAGCCCGCGCCGGTCGTGGCAAAATGAAACGTATTGCCATCCACGCGGGTAGGTTTGGTGGTTTCCAACACCTTAAGCGGCGGAATAATCCGGGCAAAGAGCTGCCCCGCCGGAGCCGTTACGTGCAATACGGGGTGCCACGCGGCATCGGCAAAGCCGGCGCAATCCCAGCCGGGCTGGGCCAGCCGATGATCGATGTGCTCGCCCGCCCACAAATCGTTGAACGTGATTTCGCCGGTGGACCACTTCCAGGATTCATCGGACACGACATGCTGCGCGGTGCCGTCCGTGTATTCGATATCCAGTTGCAACAAAAGCCGCGGCTGGACACCGTTGCCGTACCACTGCAAATACCCCAGACCCGGCGTGGCCGAAAAGCCATGACCCAGGGTGACACCCAGCGCGTTGCGCCCCGGCTTAAGGCAGGCCGTGACATCGTGCACCACGTACTCGACACGCTTGTTGTAATCGCAGAACTGCGGCGTCAGGACCGCATCACCGACCTTCCGCCCTTCGATGGATAGTTCCGACCAGCCCAGGCCGCTCATACAAACCAGTGCACGCCGCACCGGCTTGGCAATGTCAATTTCTTTGCGCAGCAAAATGGCGGCGTAGGGATTTTTGTCGAGTTCCGCGGCTGCCGAAGGCGGCGTTTCGGCCGCCGGCCGGCACAGCCGCAAGCCATCGGTCAGATTCGCCTTGCCCCATCCCTGCCCTTCATAGCTGCCGCTGGCCTGCACTGGCTTATGCAGAGCACTGTTCTTACCGGCGGCGAAGACTTCGATTTGCGCCAGCGTCATCACATGCGGCAACCCAGCCCCGCGCGGCCAGAGCTTGCTGGCGGTAATGCGGACATAGCGCCCCTGCCGGCCCCCGGCATCAAAGGGCACAGCCTTTAAGCCGGGGTTGGGATAATCCGCTTTCGTCTGGTCGGCAAGGCACTGGGCGTCCTTGAAATCAGCCCCGTCCGCAATCTCGATCCGGAACCGCAGCGGAAAACCATAGCCATCAATCCATCCGCCGGCCTGCGGGTCGTTGTGGCGCATCGGGTGCAGCACGACACGCTCAATAGCCTGCGCCGCGCCCAAATCCACCTGCACCCACTCCACCTGCTCGGCACGCGTGGCCTCGACCGCAAAGCCCAGCTTGCCACCCGCATCGCTCGGGGAACTTTCGCGGGCTCCGATCCAATGCCCCCGCCAGTCCCCGGCATGCAGCAGGGCCATGGTCCACTGCCCCGGAACACTCCAGGCCGAGGGCTGACCATCCCCACCCCACACCCGAACTTTCCAGCAGCATGCCGTGCGCGATTCCAGCGGCTGGCCGGCATATTCCACCTGGACCGACTGGTCGGATGCCACCTTGCCGCTGTCCCACAGGTCGCCGGTATCCTTGGCCAGCCGTTCCGGCACCGACGCCACCAGCACCTGATAGGCCGTTTGCAATTCGCCGCGGCGGTCCGAGTTGATAATCCAACTCAACCGCGGCTTAACGGCGTCAATGCCCAGCGTATCCTTGAGATACTCACAGCGCAGATCGCCCACCGTTACTTGGGCCTGGGCCACAGCGCTCAGGCCCACTACGAACAACACCGCGCCCAATATCCCGGATAACCTGCTGTGCTGTGGCATGTGTGATTTACTCCTCTTTAGGCCGGAACGGCCGCCACTTTGGGTAACGCAAGCAATTTAACCACGGATTACACTGATCGCACGGAAAAATCTTTCGTTATTGCCGGCCTATTACCGTGCGGAACCCCGCCCCGCGTGGCTTTCGCTATTTTGATTCACAGAAAAGAATTTGCAAAGAATTTGTCGCATCGGCCCAAAAAATGGCGGCCTTTTTCCCTCAAACCACATCAGCACAACACGTTACAGAAATGCACCTCCGCCAAAAATCAAAACGCTTTATATAGGGTAGGAAAATACGGGAAGTTCGAAGGCATTGAACCGTAGAAGATCGAAGTAGCTCCGGGCGGAAGCCCGGGGCTTGCAACTGAAGGGTGAGTTAACGTCGCCCCGGATGGGGATCCGGGGCCGATTGTTAAGGTTGTCGCGGTCGTCGTGTTCGAGAGGTCGTAGTCTGTGTTCATTGTCAACGCGTCAAGGCTCATAAGCATGAGGTGCCACAGCCAACATGGATCATCCCTTGCCGGAAGCCTGCACCGTACGTAGCCCGCCGCGCCTGCGCCACCGATCGGGAAGTGTCCCCCGCATCGACGCTGGCCGGGCCTGCCGCTTATGGCCGCAGCCGTTCCCTGGCATGGCTCATTGAAAACCACATACGGTAACACCGTGGGCGTGCCCCGGGCGT
>Ga0316217_10003724_pt1 | contig 17024 bp, 15 predicted proteins | sample 1anoAmetaG_FD_203633 | JGI IMG/M metagenome (GOLD analysis project Ga0316217, IMG submission 203633) | Freshwater microbial communities from Trout Bog Lake, Wisconsin, USA - 1anoA | ecosystem: Environmental > Aquatic > Freshwater > Lake > Hypolimnion/Profundal zone | place: USA: Wisconsin...
CCACCACCGTTGCGCTTTCCGGCCGCGCCAGATTGCGTTTCGACGTGCAGATCGTCCAGAACGCCAATCGCAAGCCGGTGGTGGGCGGTTATACGGTACACGCCTTTGCCGATGCTGGCGGCAAACCCATCCGTCCGCCGGTCTGGTTTCTGGACATGGTGCAACGGGCGGCAGGACCGAAGGAAAGTGTGCCGCCTGGCCCGAATATTTTGTAGCGGCATTTTTTGAATGAATACAACGAAATTACAGGCAGAGGGACTCGCGGGCGATCCGCCTGCGCTCCTGTTGAGCGGCAATCACGCCATGGCGCTGGGGGCGCGGCATGGGTGCATGGCGCTGGGCACGGGTTATCCTGGCACACCCTCGACGGAGATTCTCGAATATTTTTCGCAGCTTGGGGGCAAAGGCCAATGGGCGCCCAACGAGAAGGTGGCGCTGGAGGTTGGCATTGGCGTGGCCTATGCCGGCGCGCGCGCGCTGGTGACCATGAAGCACGTGGGCGTGAATGTGGCGGCCGATCCGCTGTTTAGCGCGGCGCATACCGGCGTGGTGGGCGCGCTGGTGGTGGTTTCCGCGGACGATCCCGGCATGGCGTCCAGCCAGAATGAGCAGGACAACCGCCGCTATGCCGTGGCCGCCGCCTTGCCGATGGTGGAACCCTCCGATTCGCAGGAGGCCTATGACTTCATGCTCGCGGCCATCGAAATTTCCGAGCGCTGGAAAATTCCCGTGCTGCTGCGCGTCACCACGCGCATCTGTCACACGCAGGCGCCCGTGCATCCGCGCGCCGCCCTGCCGCCGCCCACGCCGCGTTTCGAGCATGATTTGCGCGGCCGGAATTTGATTCCCGCCAATGCCCGTCCGGCGCACCGCCGGTTGCGGCAGAAACTCGCCGAAATGGCGGAGTGGAGCGAAAGCACGCCGCTGAACCAGGTTATTCCCGGCGGCAAAAAGCTTGGGATCATCACGTCCGGCGTTTCGTTCATGCACGCCCGCGAAGCGGAGCCGGAGGCCAGCTTCCTGAAATTGGGTTTCACGCACCCGCTGCCGCTGAAAAAAATCGCCGAATTCGTGCGCAGCGTCGAGCGCTGCGTGGTCCTTGAAGAAGGCGATCCGTATCTTGCCGACGCGATTCGCGCCGCCGGGTTGACGGTGGAGAGCAAACCGGAGTCGTTCCGCTTTGGCGAATTGAACGTGGACCGCGTGCGCCGCCTGCTCGCGCACGACCTGTCGCCGGAGCCGGCGCGGCCGCCGGGCAAGCCGCCGGAATTGTGCGATGGCTGTTCGCATCACGTGGTCTTTCAGGCCCTGAAAAACCTCGACTGCATCGTGGCCGGGGACATCGGCTGTTATGCGCTCGGCGTGTTGCCGCCGTATTCCGCGATGGATTGCTGCGTGTGCATGGGCTCGAGCATCGGCATCGGGTTGGGATTGCGCCATGCCTTGCCGCCGGCGGAAGCCCGGCGCGTGGTGAGCGTGATTGGCGACAGCACTTTCGTACACAGCGGCATGACTGGGCTGGCCGAGATGATTTACAATCCGCCGCCGACGGGACACGTCGTCGTGATTCTGGACAACAGCACCACCGCCATGACCGGGCATCAGGAGCATCCCGGCACGGGCCGCACCCTGGATCACGCGGCCACGGGCAAAGTGGTTTATGAAGATTTGGGACGCGCGCTGGGCATCGAAAAAGTGCATGTCCTGCCGCTGGGCCGGGAATGCGCGGAATTCCAACAACTGCTGAAGGAATCCCTGGCCAGTGAAAAGCAGGTGCTGATCGTCGCCCGCCGGCCTTGCGTGCTGGTGGCCAAAAACATCCGCGAATATGAAAAGGCCGCCACCTGCGGCCACTGCGCGGACGCCCAGGAGGTTTTGCCAATATGAAACAACCAGTCAATGTCATCATCGCCGGCTTGGGCGGACAGGGCGTCATCAAGGCGTCCGATATTCTGTCCGAAGCCGCGTTTCGTTCGGGCTGCGAGGTCAAGAAGAGCGAGATCCACGGCATGAGCCAGCGAGGCGGCTCGGTCACCAGCGACGTGCGGTTCGGCCCGCAGGTGTTGAGTCCCATGGTGCCGCCCGGGGAGGCGGATTTCCTGGTGGTGCTGGCGCCTGACCAAGTGGAGGTGAACCGCGGCCAGTTGCGCGCCGGCGGCGTGCTGATCACCCCGGACCTGATTGATCCCGCAAAACTCTCCAATCGCAAAAGTTTCAATGTCGCCCTGCTGGGCGCGTTGAGCACGCATCTGAATATAGCCGAAGACCATTGGCGGACGGCCATGCACGCCTGCCTGCCGGCCAAACTGCACGCGGCCAACGAGCAGGCCTTTGCCGTGGGTCGCCAGGCGGCAAGCCGCAGCCACAACCCTTAACGAAACTTTAATCACAGATGGACACAGAGCAAATCCAGGATTTTGGATTGGTGGATTGGTGGATTGTTGGCAAACGCGCCGGCAACCATCAATCCATTTATCCACATATCCAATCATCCGGTTTGGTGTTGATCGGTGGTTGAACGGAAGCGATCCAGCCAAGAATAATTCATGAAAAAAAATCATCCCGCCGGTTTTAATCCGGTTAGCGCGCCCGATTTTCTGCCGTTGGAGCGGCTGCAAAGCCTGCAATTGCAACGGCTGCAAGGCATGGTGCAGCGAGCCTATGATAAAGTGCCGCTGTTTCACCAACGGATGAAAGAGCGCGAATTGCAGCCGGCGGACGTGCGCACGCTGGCGGACGTGACCAAGCTGCCGTTCACCATGAAAACGGATTTGCGCGATACTTATCCGTTCGGGCTGTTTGCCAGTCCCATGCGGGACATTGTGCGCGTGCATGCCTCCACGGGCACGACCGGCAAGCCCATCGTGGTGGCCTACACCCAGGAAGACATCGGCGTCTGGGCCAATGTGATGATGCGCAGTTTTGCGGCCTGCGGTTTGCACGCGGGCGATATCATCCAGAACGCCTACGGCTACGGCCTGTTCACCGGCGGGCTGGGCGCGCATTATGGCGGCGAGGCGTTGGGCGCCACGGTGATTCCCATTTCCGGCGGCAACACCCAGCGGCAGTTGATGGTGATGAAAGACTTCGGTTCCACGGCGATTTGCTGCACGCCCAGTTACTTTCTGCACATTGTCGAGCAGGCGCCGGAGCTTGGGGTGAACCTCAAGGAACTGCCCCTGCGCGTGGGCGTCTTCGGCGCGGAACCCTGGACCGAATCCATGCGCCGCCGCATCGAAGCGGAAAGCGGGCTCAAGGCTTACGATATTTACGGCCTGTCGGAAATCATCGGCCCCGGCGTGGCCATGGAATGCGAATGCCAGGCCGGGCCGCATATTTTTGAAGACTGGTTTTTCCCGGAAATCATTGACCTCAAAACCGGCAAGCCGGTGGCCGACGGGGAGGAGGGCGAACTGGTCTTGACCACGCTGGGCAAACAGGCCATGCCCATGATCCGCTACCGCACGCGCGACATCACCGCCCTGACCACCGAACGCTGCGAATGCGGCCGCACGCTGCGCCGCATCCAGCGCATCGGCCGCCGGAGCGACGACATGTTCATCATCCGCGGGGTGAATGTCTATCCGTCGCAGATCGAAACCGCGTTGTTGAAGGTCGAGGGCACGCTGCCGCATTACCAGATTATCCTGACGCGCGACAAGGGTTTGGATGAAGTGGAGGTGCAGGTGGAAGTGACCCGCGAAGTTTTCGGCGACACGGTCGGCGTCTTGGAGCAGGTGCAACAGCGGCTGTGCCAGAGTGTGGAGAGCTTGACGGGCTTGCGCGTCAATGTCAGGATGGTCCAACCGCAAACCATCCAGCGCAGCGAAGGCAAGGCCAAGCGGGTCATTGACCAGCGAAAAATGTGACCGGAGGATTTATGAAATTGAAACAACTCTCGCTTTTTTTGGAAAACCAGCCCGGCGCCTTGAGCCGCCCGGTGCGCTTGCTGGCCAAGGCCAAATTCAACATCCTGACCCTCTCCATCGCCGAAGCGAACCAGTTCGGCATCCTGCGCCTCATCTTGAATGACTGGGAAAAGGCCAAGAAATTGCTGGAGAAAAACGGCTTCGTCGTCCGGGTCACGGACATGGTGGCCGTGGAAGTCTCGGATCAGCCCGGCGGACTGGCGAAAATTCTCGACGTGCTGGAACAGGCCCGCATCAACGTCGAGTTCATGTACGCCTTCACCGAGAAGCGCGAGAACAAGGCCATCCTGGTCTTCCGTTTTGACGACCCGGACAACGCGATCAAGATTTTGCAGCAGCGCAAAGTGAACGTGGTGGCCAGCGTGGATTTGCTCAAACCGGCGGAGGCGGCATGAATTTGAGCGAAGCGGACCTCAAACTTTTTTTCCAGCGCGATCAGTTTGCGGCGCGGTCGAACATTGAGCTGCTGGCCGCCGGTCCCGGCCACGCCACCGCCAAGATGACGCTGCATCCGTATCATCTGAACGGAAATGGCACGGTGCATGGCGGCGCGATTTTCACGCTGGCGGATTTCACGTTTGCCGTCGCCTGCAATTCGCACGGCACCCTGTCGGTGGCGCTTGAGGCCAGCATTGTCTTCATGAAAGCCGGCACCACCGGCGCGCTGTGGGCCGAGGCGCGCGAAAAATCCAAGAATTTCAAGGTTGGCCTCTACGTCGTGGAGGTGAAGGACGACGCCGGCGACTTGGTGGCGCAATTCCAAGGCGTGGCCTACCGCAAGAAAGACAAACTCGAACATGTGGGAGCCGAGGTGAGGAAGCTCTGAACAAATGTGGAGTGCCGAACGCGGAGTGCGGAGTGAAGTTTGAGCCTCACGCCGGCTCCTGGAAGGGAAGAGGCTGCCGATAGAACAGAGCGGACGTTATCCGCGAATTGCGCGAATTTCCGCGAATTTTTTGGCAGAATGATTGAGGGCAGAATGATAAAGACGTTGTTTATCCTTCTGCCCTCAATCGTTCTGACTACGTGGCTGCTTGCATAAATTCCGCGTGACAGAACCCTTGGACAGGTTCAGGATTCCGCCATGAAAACAGAACCCCGTACCTGGTACGGTCAGTGTTCATCATTTCTGTTCGCCATCGCGCTGCTGTGCTGCCTCACGCTTGCCGTCGCGCCGCCCAACCTGTTCGCGGACGGCTGTTTCGTGGCCCCAAAATTCGTTTGGGACAAACACCAGGACATCAACGAGCCGACCCAAAAGGCGATCATCGTTCACGCCGATGGACGCGAAGAGTTGTTGCTTCAAGTCAAGTATGAGGGTCCGCTGGAGGAATTCGGCTGGCTCATTCCCGTGCCGAATCTGCCGACCGTGAAGCTGGGTTCGATCGAGTGCTTTTACGAGTTGAGCAAGTTCACGCAGAAGAATTTCGATCCGCGTGGGCAATATGCCGGCTTGTCATCTAACGGGGCACACGCACTCAAGGACGAGGAACCACTGGTCAAGGTAATCGAAATCCAAACGGTTGGCGCATATCAGATCGCGATACTGTCAACCAAGGACTCCGCCGCACTGGAAAGCTGGCTGAAAGAGAATCAGTTCGCATTTCCGGCCAACGCGGCTGGCGTGATTGACGAGTATGTAAAGCAGAGGTGGTATTTCATTGCCGTGAAAATCAACATCAAGGGCGGATCGCTGTTTTCGACATCCAAGGAACTCGCCAGCGGCGAACTGAATCCGCTGCAAATCGGCTTTGCCAGCGAACCTTGCCTGTTTCCACTGAGGATTTCGTCGCTCAACCACACGCCATCTGAAGTGCAGGTTTATGTGCTCTCACCGGAGCCGCTTGTCGAAAAGGGATTATTTGAAAGAGAATTGGCCGAAAATTACCAGTGGCGAACCAACCAGCAGATGCGGCTTGCGGGAATGGCGGAGCATCTTCGAGTTCTCCAGGCCAACGCGCCGATAAGATCGGCACGGATACCGACAAACTTGCCGCCGCTGCGGCCAGAACCGGATCGCCAACTGAGCAGCCGTTCCGAAGTAAACATGGAAAAACTGGTTCCGTATGTGTCGGTCGTCCGAAAAGATATTCCGTTTTGCACCAGGGAAATACCTCTTTTGAAGCAGGCAAGAGAATGGTGGCTGATGAAACAAACTTGGACCTTCCTTCCGGAGGAAATGCGCGATCTCGATTTTACGCCAGCCAATCCTGTTTTCGTTGACGCGTTGGCGGACCCTGAAGGAGCGTTTGCCGCTGCCAATCTCATGCGCTTGGGAACCAGCGGCGCTTCCACGCTGATCGCCTCCATGCAGTCAACCAATCCGGTGGTGCGTGCCCACGCTACGTCGGTTGCCGAACAGATGACCACCGTCTCACCAGTCAGCCGCAATGATAGGCAGGATTATCCCAATCGTTGGGCGCCTGATCCTAAATTGCAAAAATTGCTGCCCGCACTCCTGAACGACCCCGATCCCGAAGTGCGACTCCACGCAGCGATTGCCGCGGAGAATTCACAAAGTCCTGTATTTTTCGACCGCATGGTGGAGCTGTTGCGCGATGATTATGCTGAAATCAGCGAGGCCGCGCAGGGCTATCTGAGGTGGCAGCGGGAGGAGTTGCCCAAACATATTCCTCTGTTTCGACAGATGCTTCGCGATACGAACGTGAACGCCCAGATTTCCGGTCTGCGGCTGCTGATGTCCATAGATCACGTGGAAATTCCGCGCGCAGAATTGCTGTCTTTGTTCAGTGTCCCACGAATGGAGGTGGCGGGACCGGCCGTGGCCTACCTTAGAGACAAGGGAATTTTCTGTGAAGAGGCAAAGCCGCTGCTGCAAAATTCCCTCTGGTCGGCGCGGATGATGGGGCTGGGCATTCTCAGGATGGATTTGACCAACCAATCGGTTGAATTGGCCATTCCGTTGCTACGAGATCCCGTGGAGGTGATTCGACTCCGCGCGCATGATTTGCTGGTGGATTTGACCGGACAAAACCTTCCCGCCGATCAGCCGGAGCAATGGGAGCAATGGTGGAAGAAGAACAAGGCGACCTTTAAGGTAAACATTTCCGCAGATGAACTGCGCCAAAAACAAAGTGAACGGGCGAGGGAACGGCGGAGAACCGGAAACAGTTTACTCCCGTAGCGCAGACATTCCTGTCTGCGGGTTCTGGCGACTTTCCAGTCGCCAGTTTCGGCCTGCCAAGACAATCCGGGCGTGACGCTTTGACAGGGAAAGTGAGCACCCGGCATATTGGGGCAATTTGGAAACCGATGTACATAAAAAATATATTGACTTACTTTTATGTCGTGGTAGGATTTTATCATGGCTGTAGCAACAAATTCTGAGTCGGTTTACTTCTCGGTGAAGGGCCAGGTAGTCATTCCCCGGCGCTTGCGGAAGGAGTTTGAAATTGAGGAGGGCACGCATGCCTACGTGGAAGGCACACCGGAAGGCATCCTCATAAGACCGGTTACTGCCAAATTCATCCACAGTCTGCGCGGGTCGCTTAAGGGCAGCGGCGTGATGAAGGCCATGATGGAAGACCGCAAACGCGAACGCGAGCTGTGATATGGCTACCAAGGTTTTGGATAGTTGGGCGTTGATTGCGTTCTTTGAAGACGAACCGGCGGCGGACCAAGTGGAAAAAATCCTCGCACACGCAGCGACAGAACGGCACAAACTCCTGATGAGCGTCGTGAACTGGGGAGAGATTTACTACAACACCATGCGCGAAGTCTCGCAGGCCGCCGCTGAGCAAAAGGTCCGCGAACTCGCCGCCATGCCCATTGAGATTGTTCCCGCCGACCTGAACCAAGCCCACCAAGCCGCCATCTTCAAGGCCACCTGCAAAATGTCTTACGCCGACTGTTTTGGTGCGGCGTTAGCTAAAACCAAGAATGCCGACTTTGTCACCGGTGACCCAGAATTCAAGGCCGTCGAAAAAGAAATCGCGATCATCTGGTTAAAGTGAAAAAAGAAAAAGTATGAATATCGAACGTGATTTAATTGTTCGGCGACAGTCACGCCAAGGAGGTAGGACAGGAGATGTCCGTTGAAAAAACGTGCCGTCACCGAACACTGATACTTCGCACACATTGCCGCCCGCCGCCACCAAAACAACACTTTTTATTTCCCAGCATTGCGCCAGCCCCCGCGTACTGCCAAAATCCCGGCCGCATTTGACCCCCGTACCGCAACAATTCAGCCACGCCACTGAAGGCCATTCCCTTCTTGGAGAGTGTCTCCAGAGCATGGTCGGAGCGCGCCCGTCCCGGGCGCAGCAACGTTCACATTGCCAGGCCACTCGCAAACCTCGGAAAGCTGCGGCTGCAAGTCCGTTGCTGCGGCCGGGGACGGCCGCGCTCCGAGCCTTGCAAACACGCGCTAATCATTGGCTATTCGTCATGCTCGCCCTGGCCTGCCTGTGCGCGGCCGGTTGCCGCCCGGCGTCGTCGCCTCCCAATGGTTATGTCGGTCCGGGCAGTTGCCGGGAATGTCACGCGGATGCCTATGCGCTTTGGACCAAGTCCCATCACGGTTTGGCGGAGCGTCCCCTGCGGCCGGAACTGGATCAGGCCGCCTTTGTGCCGCCCCGCGCGTTTCTGCACGGTTCGCAGACGACGAAGGTGGAAGCCACCAACGGCAGTTATTTCATCACCAGCCTCGGCTTGTCGGGCCGGCCGGAAACGCATCGGGTGGAACGTGTGCTGGGCAGCGATCCCTTGCGCCAGTTTCTGACGGCAGCGCCGGGCGGACGCTGGCAGACCCTGGAGGCCGCTTACGATCCGAATCGCAAGGAATGGTTTGATGTGTTCGGCAGCGAGGACCGCCAGCCCGGCGAATGGGGGCACTGGACGGGCCGCGGGATGAATTGGAACAGCATGTGCGCCGCCTGTCACAACACGCGCCTGCAAAAGAACTATGATGCGGCCACCGACTCGTACCATACCACCATGAAGGAAGGGAGCGTCAGTTGCGAGGCGTGTCATGGCCCGTTGCAGGCGCACGTGGATTGGCAGCGGCAACCTCGCAACCGGGGCCGGCTCGACCCAACGATGCCCCAGCGGACGCCCGCGCAGATCATGGACATGTGCGCCGCCTGTCATGCCCGCCGCGCGGACCTCACGGGTGATTTCAAGCCGGGTGACGCGTTTTTTGACCATTACGATTTGACGATCGTGGATCATAGCGAACTGTTTTATCCGGACGGCCAGATTCACGATGAAGATTATGAATTTACCGCCTTTCTCGGCAGCAAAATGCATCAGGCGGGCGTGACTTGCCTGGATTGCCATCCGCGCTCGTTGCACATGCCCCGGCCGCAGGGCAACGGGGTGTGCTTGCGCTGCCATGCCACCGGTGAACGCCATGCGCCCCTGATTCAGCCGGAGGCACATTCGCATCATGCGGCCGGCGGGGCGGGGGATGAATGCATTGGCTGTCACATGCCGGTGACGGTCTATATGCAGCGGCATCCGCGCCACGATCACGGTTTCACCATTCCCGATCCATTGCTGACGAAAAAGACCGGCATCCCGAACGCGTGCAACCGCTGCCACAAGGATAAGGACACGGACTGGTCGCTGGCGGCGGTGGAGCAGTGGTATGGCGCAAAGATGGAGCGTCCCGCGCGCCTGCGCGCTGAATGGCTTGCCCTGGCGCGACAAGGCGACGTGTCCGCGCGCGGCCCGCTGCTGGCCATCCTGAACGACGAGACCAACGCCTATTGGCAGGCGGTGGCCGCCGGTTTGCTGGATCAATGGGCCGGCGACCCAGCGGTGCGCGATGGCCTTGCGAAAGCGCTCACACATCCCCACCCGCTGGTGCGCGCCACCGCGGTCCGCTCGCTGGAACCGCTGGCGGAAGAAACCGGCTCGACCCTGGCTGGTGAATTCCGCAAGTTGCTGGCCGATCCGTCGCGCAATGTGCGCCTCGCCGCCGCCTGGGCCTTGCGGGCGGAGCTCGACACCAATTCGCCGCCGGGCCGCGAATTGCTGCACTTTCTCGACTTCAATGCCGATCAACCTTCCGGCCAGATGCAACAGGGGGCTTTTTATTTTGCCCGGGGCGACCTGGCGGCGGCGCTGGAGCATTTTCAGCGGGCCGCGGCTTGGGACACCAATTCCGCGCCGCTCCACCGGGAATTCGCCGTGGCCCTGAGCGCCGCCAATCGCCCCGCGGAAGCGATCGAACAATTGACCGCGGCCTGCCGGCTCGCGCCGCGCGAGGCGTCTTATGATTATGAGCTTGGCCTGGCATACAACGAAGCGGGCGATTTGCCGCACGCCATCGAATGGCTCGAAGCGGCCGTCAAGCTGGATGCCGGCAATGACCGCGCGTGGTACAACCTGGGCCTGGCGCGGAACGCCGCCGGGCAAATCGGGCCGGCGCTGGAGGCGCTGAATCGCGCCCAGTCCGTCGCGCCCAACGACGCGCGGATTCCTTACGCCAGCGCGACCATTCTGGCGCGGGCGGGCCGGGTGGCGGAGGCCAAAGCCGCCGCGCAGCGCGCGTTGACATTACAGCCAGATTTGGTTGAGGCCGCCCAGTTGCTGCGGTCCCTGCCGAACTAGTCAGGCCGTCTGATAAGGCGCGTTGACAGATGCCGACTTGATGATATGATAATGATATGAGCGAAGTTCTGAAACATCATCCTTATGCCCTGCGCCTCCCGGCGGCGGAGGCGAAGGAACTGGCCAAGGCCCAGAAGCTTTCCGGGGAATCCATCAACCAACTGGTTGTGCTTTGTGTCCGCCGGGCGTTGCCGGATGTGCTGGCCGGTTTCCGCAGCCACCGGCGCGTCACCAACATTGAACCGTTGGCGGTCAGCGAACTGCGGAAGATTTATTCCGGCAAAGACGAACTGGAAGGCATCACCGCCAAACAACTGGCGTCCTTCCAAAGCCAAGCGGCTCCCGAATGAACGCCTGGGAAGTCTGGCAATGCCCCTTCCCGTGGGGCGAACATCCCGCAGTCATCATTTCCAACTCCGTGCGAGTGGAACGTAAGCCGCAAATTGTCGTGCTGTCCTGCCAGACGATGCGCCAGGAAACTTGCCGGGAGCCGCAAGCCCATGAGGCCCTTTTGGACGAAGCGGACGGAATGGATTGGAAGACACTTTGCCGGTGTGATTTGCTCTACACCATAGACAAATCCATTTTGAAATTCCGGCGCGGCGTGGTTCAACCCGAACGGCGGCAGGACATTGCCCGAAAAATCATTCAAGGACTGGCCATCGCCGGACTCTGAATTCCTGCCGCCCAATGGCCGTGTGACCATGCCGTAGCCTTCGAGATTCAATTTGCCAAACCATAGATCATTTTTTATGAGACAAAATCACATTTTTGCCGATTTGTTCTGGCATTACCATGACGACGACGTGCCCGGTCCCGCTGCCGCCATAGCTTTGACCTTGCAGGGCCTGCCTCCGGCTTTACAGCAGGCAAAACTGACGCGTTATTTGATTGACGCCACGCATGGCAATGCCTACGAAGCGTGGAAGCGCATGGGGTCGCCGGTGACGCCCACGGCGGAGCAATACGCCCAACTGGAGCAGGCCGGTCAATTCGTGCCGGCGGGCGGTTCGGAATCGGTTTCCCTGGTTAATGGCACGCTAAAACTAAGAGCCATTTTGTCGCGTCAGGCCGTGGCCTTGCTGGTCTTGAGTTGGAACGGGCATTGATGCAGATGACACCCAGTGCCGGATCCAATGCACGATCAAACCCTCAACCAAAGAAAATCATGAAAATCCTTAGTTGTTCTGTCAAACATCCGTCCGTATCGCTGCCAGCGGCGGTGGTTTTATGCCTGGCTTGGCTCTCGGTCGCACCCGCCGCGGAACAAGGCCTGACTTCGCCAGACGGCAAACTGGCCATCACCGTGTCCGACGACCAGGGCTTGCACTACCGGGTCGAGGTGGATGGCAAGACGGTGGTGACCAAATCGCAACTGGGTTTGGAGTTTCAAGATGGAACTCAACTTGGCCGCGAGGCGACCCTGGCCAAAACGGAAAGAAAACGTCACGATGGAAGCTGGGAAAACCGCCTGGGCCAGCGGCGCAAAGTCCATGACCACTGGAACCAGATGCGCTTGACCTTCCACGAAACCGGAGCGGCGTCGCGCGCGTTCGGATTGATCGTGCGGGCCTATGACGAGGGCGTGGCGTTTCGCTACGATTTGCCGGCGGCATCCGGGCTGGGACATTTTGTTTTGACGAACGAGTTGACGGAATTTCATTTTGCGGAGGATGGCCGTTGCTGGTTCGGCGAGGAATCGAGCTGCGCGGAGAACCATTATCCTGAAGCCCGGTTGAGCACGATTCCGCCCGATAGACAAAACACCTTGCCGTTACTGGTGGAAACGCCGGCCGCGTTGGTCGCCGTCGCGGAGGCCGATTTGCTGGACTGGGCGGGCATGTTCACCACCGGCACCGGTTCGCCCAACGTCAGCGTGAAACTGGCCGGTCGTAAAGATCATGATGGGTTGGTCGTCGCCGATGCGCCGCGCGTGAGTCCGTGGCGCGTGCTGATGATCGGCCGCACGGCGGCGGAGCTTTTCAATTCCGACCTCATCGCCAATCTCGCGACGCCCAACCGGCTGGGCGATGTTCCGTGGGTCAAGCCCGGGGTCTGTGCGTGGGATCCCTGGTGGACGGGCGTGAACACGAATCTGCCGCAATACACCGGCCTCCACGCCCGCGGCGACACCGTTTCGGAAATGGAGTACATTGATTTTGCCGCCGAGATGGGCTGGCCGTATCAGTTGATGGACTGGAACTGGTACAAGCAAGATCCCACCGTGCCCGAGCCGCACATGAATATGCCGGCGGTTTTCGCCCATGCCCAGGCGCGTGGGGTGCGCCTGTTCGTGTGGATGCACTCCAAGGATTTGACCCGCGCGGGTTTTGAAAAAGTCTTTTCCATGATGGCAAGCTGGGGCGCCGCCGGCGTGAAGGTGGATTTCATGAACAGCGACAGCCAGGAAACCGTGCAGTGGTATGAGGACGTATTGAAAGTGGCCGCGCAGCACAAATTGATGGTGGATTTCCATGGCGCTTACAAACCCACCGGCCTGGCGCGGACTTATCCAAACTTCATTACCCAGGAAGGCGTAATGGGCAACGAATACAACAAGCTGCCCGGCAATAAATGCACGCCGCTCCACACGATCACGCTGCCGTTCACGCGCGAATTGCTCGGACCGATGGACTTCACGCCGGGCGGCTTTGTGAACCGCCAGCCCAAGGATTTCCAGATCACCGCGCCGGCGCAAGTCATGGGCACGCGGGCGCGGCAACTGGCGATGTCTGTGGTTTATTTCAGTCCGCTGATGGTTCTGTGCGACAGTCCGCAGAATTATCGCGGCCAGCCCGGCATTGAATTTTTGCGCCACTTGCCGGCGGTTTGGGACGAGACGCGGGTGCTGGAGGCGGACGTGGCGAAATCCATTGTCCTTGCCCGGCGTTCGGGTGACCGCTGGTATCTTGTTGCCATGAATGGCGATGACGCCACGACGTTGCCGGTGTCCCTGAAGTTTCTCGGAAAAGGCAAATGGACGTTGCGCATCTTTGCCGACCAGCCGGACAGCTTGGATTATCAGGCTGTGGTCGAGTCGAAGCAAACCGTGGATTCGTCCACGAACCTGAATCTGAATCTCTGCCCAGCCGGCGGATTCGCGGCGGTGCTCGAAAAACTCCGTTGAGTGGACCTCCTTTATTCGTTTATGAAACTGACCATAAAAAATGAAATTCGGCTGTGCCTATTAGGGCTGGCAACGCTTCTGGCAAACCACGCGGTCGCCCGCGAGCCGGACCACGGGTTTGAGCAATTCTGGAACGACGCGCAAAAGACCAACCGGGTGGAAAAGTCCGAGGCTTCGCAGCACCGGCTGGACTGGTGGCGGGAGGCGCGCTTTGGCATGTTCATCCACTGGGACATGTCCAGCGTGGCCGCGAGTGAGATCAGTTGGAGCAAGCAATTTTACCAGGATGACGGCGAGCATTACAAAAATAATCCGCGTCCCTCGGCGGAGCTTTACCACGTTCATGAGCATCAGTTCTGGCTGGATTGGTTCAAGCCCGCCGTGCCAGGCGAAGTGTACGACAATCTATACAAATCATTTTATCCCGGGATGTTTGATGCGGACAAAATTGTCGCGCAGGCCAAGGCGGCGGGCATGAAATACATCATTGAGGTATCCAAGCACCACAACGGTTTCTGCATGTGGGACACCAAGTTCACGGATTACAATATCATGCACACGCCTTTCCACCGCGACATTCTTGGCGAGATGGCCAAGGCAGCCAAGCGGGCGGGCCTGAAGTTCGGCGTCTATTACTCGCAACGCGACTGGCATCACCCGGACTACGGCCCGGAACGGATGGCGAAGTATAATGAATACATGTTCAACCAGATTCGCGAACTGCTCACCAAGTATCCGAATATTTCGGTAATTTTCTTTGACTGCGAAAAGTATTATCCGTCGGCGATGTGGAATGGCAAGGAGTTGTTTCGGATGATCCATCAGTTGCGGCCGGACATCATCATCAACGACCGCTGCGGCATGCCATCGGACTACACCACGCCGGAACAAGTCGTCGGCGGTTTCAATCTGGATCGCGACTGGGAATCGTGCATGACCTTTACCGGCTTCTGGTCCTGGCATGGTTTCCAAGCGCCCGTCATCTCTTTTGAAGAATGTGTGCGGCGGCTGGCCGCGTGCGCCTGCGGCAATGGCAATCTGCTGATGAACATCGGGCCCATGCCCACCGGCCAGATTGACCCGCGGGAAGCGGACCGGTTGCAGCGCGTTGGGGTCTGGTTGCGGCAGAACGGTGAATCCATCTACGGCACCACCGGCGGCCCTTACAAACCCGGCGAATGGGGCGGCAGCACGCGCAAGGGCAAGACGATTTACGTTCACATCTGGAAGCGGCTTGGCGATGGCAGGCTGGAACTGCCCAATGTCCCCGCCAAGCTGGTTCAGGCTCATTTGCTCAACGGCGCCCCCGTGAAGGTTGCGCAGCAGGAGTCAGGTTTGCAAATCTCCGACTTGCAATTTGATGACGCCGGGGCGGATACCGTGGTTGCGCTATTGTTTGATTCGGATGTAATGAATGTCCCTGCCATTAGCGTGCCCGCTTTCGCCAGTGACCATCCGCGGACGACCGCGAAAACCTATGAAAAATAGACCAAGAAAAATGAAATTCCATCTCTGGAGCGGTTTTTTCCTCATTGCCGTCGGGCTATTCGCCACGACCGGCTGCCACACCCCCGCTTCCGCTCCGGCGGGCCGGAACATCACCGGCGTCTTTGTGGATGTTGCCCGCCTGCATCACGACGCGAAGTCCAACGGGGACACTTGGGATTACCTCTGGGCCGATGACGACAATCTGTATTCCTTCGGCTGTGATGGCAAGGGGTATGGCGCCACAAATGCAATGAACCTGAATTTCAACTGCCTGAAAGGTCCCGACTGGAATGCGCTGACCGGCCAGCTCGTCAATCCCATGGCTGAATATGGCCCGAATGGCGCCTATCTGGCCGACCACTCAACCAGTCTAATCGAACGGAACTGGTCCAAAATTCCGCGCGGACCGAATTGGAAAGTGACGGGAGCCGATTGCATTGACGGGGTGTTTTATGCCTTTGTGGCGGAAAATTGGTATGGCAATCAAAAAGCCTATGGCAGCGATGGCATGGACCCAGCCATGCGCCAGACCGTCAATAACATGAGCCTCATCAAGTCCACGGACAAAGGACTTACCTGGACTCGCACCATGGCGGCCAATGCCCGTCAGCCCATGTGGACCAATAAAATGTTCAGCACCGCTTTCTTCTTCAAGTACGGTCAGAACGGCGGCCAAACCCGGCAGGACGAACAGGACCAATATGTCTATGCCATGTCCAATGACGGCTATTGGAATTCCGGTTCCGCGTGCTTTCTCGGTCGCGTGCCGCGCGCGAGGATCGGAAACCTCAATGCCGCCGACTGGGAATTTTTCCAGAAGGGAAGCTGGACGTCCGACCTGAACCGTGCCACGCCGGTTCCCGGCCTGCCCAATGGCGAAAACAAATGCACGATGGGCACGCCCGTCTGGTTGGCCGCCCTGCATAAATACGTCGCGCCCGTCTGGTATGACACCGGCCATTACAACAAGTGGTATTTTCCCAAGGACGTGACCTTTGCCTTTTATCAGGCCGATCATCCGTGGGGGCCGTGGGCTTATGTCGGCGAAAAATCCGCGCTGCAATTCATCGGCGACCGCTCCGGCAATGCTCATCGCTGGTATGGCCCCGTCTTCAGCCCGAAGTTCATCACCGCCAACCCCGACGGCAGCGTGACCGCCATCATGCTGTTCTCCGGCTCAACTTGGGAAAATAATCCCAGCAGCCTGTACAAAAACAACTCGTGTCCGGTGACCTTTTATCCGTACGCGCTGCCGCCCTTGCGCGAGACGTTCAACGACACGGCCGCGCAATACTCCGCCGGCTGGCTTTACCAGACCAACCGCGGCTACGGTGACTGGCAGGACGACATTCACGTCACCACCACGGCCGGCAGCTATTGCGACTTCACTTTCACCGGCGAAGGCCTTGAGATACTATCCGAAAAATTTCATGACATGGGCCAAGTGGAGGTGCGGCTCGACGGCGCGTCGCAGGGAATTTTCGATTTGTATCAAGACCCGATGCCACGGCTGTATCGTATTCCGTTCTTCCGCAAAGTAGATTTGAAGCCCGGCCAGCACACCGTCCGCGTGATTAACCGTGCCACCAACAGTGCATTCTGCATCGTGGATGGATTGAACGTCTTTGGGAAGAATTGAAACGAGCTGATGAAACAACAGCGTTAACGAATAGAGAATTGCAATTCACAATTCATTGCAACCACAGATGGACACAGATGAACACAGATCAGAGAAGGGATGGTTGGTTTGTTGGTTAACGCGCCCGCCACGATTAATCCATTTATCCACCTATCCAATCATCCTGTCTGGCTTTGATCTGCGTCCGTCGGTGGTTAAGTTTTCGTATCATCCGCTTGCCTTGGCCTTCCTGCTGCTGCTCGCGGCGGGCGCCGACCGGATGGCC
>Ga0316217_10003725_pt1 | contig 17020 bp, 19 predicted proteins | sample 1anoAmetaG_FD_203633 | JGI IMG/M metagenome (GOLD analysis project Ga0316217, IMG submission 203633) | Freshwater microbial communities from Trout Bog Lake, Wisconsin, USA - 1anoA | ecosystem: Environmental > Aquatic > Freshwater > Lake > Hypolimnion/Profundal zone | place: USA: Wisconsin...
GTGACATTACTGCTTTGTAGAATTTAAAGATTGAAAACGGCTCATTACAGCTGCTAGACACCATTCCAATCCACAGAGCTTACCAACTGTATATCTAAAGCACTTCAATGCATCAAAAGCAGCCTGAGCATACTTTCTAGCAAGTGCACAACTTTCTTAGCGATTTCGAAGTTAGTCCGAAACTAGTCTACAAAGCTATGGTCTATTTGACTTTTTTCCAGCTCCTTAAGTCTAATCAAAGCTTATCTTGGGGTTTGGTTGACTTTCAAAAGCTCATAGTAGCTCTAGCTGAGCTCTATTGGCGCAGGAACGACGAAAGCAATGCTAGTCAAGAAGAAAAGGTTATTAGACTGCTGCAAAGAATGTAGACTTCTGAAGGCTTCCAAAGAATGGTTGATAAGACGCTGAAAGAAAATGCAGTGCTGATCTCTTTTTTCAAGCGGCAAGGAAGACTAAGTACGGAATAGCACAAAAGTAGAGATATTTACGATAGTCTTGAAAAGCAATAACCCAAGACCACTAGAAATATGGAGGGAACTAGATATTTTAGTGCCAAAAGATCAAGATACAACGACAATGCGCCAGTCAAAGGCCTAATGTTCGAGGAAGGGGACATAGCCATCAAAATGCGCGCAATTTTTGAAAGACTTTGCAGCCATGGAGATGTGGGCAATAATCATACCCTTAAAAGCATCAAGATCAAGAGGTTCTTCAATACTCTGAATATCATGGCTCCACTTTAGCAGACTTGGGTTGATATCACCATTTCGTAGCTTTGCAGAACTTCCCCTTCCGGGAAAATCTAGTTTTCTCATTTTTTGCAACTCATACAACTTGCAGCCGCCAAGCTGAAAATCGTCAATGAGGCACTTTTTCACTATTTGATTGAGCAAAGCTTGCCAGACCACTAGTCTTCAAAGGATTACTTCTCAGCCACAAAAACTCACAACTAGGAACCTAAAGAATAAGTAACCCAAAGAGTTCTTTTCCAGGTGGAAAAACCACTCTAAAGGATTTACAATTATTACAGAAAAGGCAAAAAAGGGTTGAGCTTTGATCAGCTTTGCCATCTTCTGTTTGACTTTTAAGTTTTTCCAACTTTCGTCAATAAGTCGAAAGCATATTACTTTTTCCAGCAGAGATCAAAAGCCCAAAGCGCATTGAAAAAGCTAGTAGGCGAAGTTTTGCTTGATTTAAGAGGCTATATATAGCTCTTAGGGGACATTTCAACGGAGATAAGTGATAACTTGACAGAGTAAGAAAGAACACTGTTTTTGTTATAGCGTATGCAAGATTCGCAAGGCCACAAAACCGTTTTGGGAACACAAGGAACCAACTTGGTGGGTGATCTTAGGGCCAAATACGCAGCAATATACAGATAGAGTATGCTTAAGCAGAGTCACAAAAAGTAGGGATTCAAAGAGCTTTTAGATGATTATGATGTTTCATGATGCTATTTTTAACATAATACACCAATTCTCACTTGGACTCAGCATTCTTTGTAAAACATTAGGAGCACAGGAATCAATTTGTTCTGAGAAAATATTTGTGATCTCAAAATGAGAGTTTTATTGATTTCTTTTGACATTTGGTTAGCTATAATATTAAAAATGTTTTTCATTAGAAACAAAGCAATCACCCAAGCAGTGCGCAGTTCGAGGAATTTGTTCAAAAATGAAGAGAAAAAAACTTAGCCCACTCCTAAAGCCTAAAAGACAAGCAACAACACAGGCTTCGTAATGGCAACTGAGGATCTGAGCAAGCCATATCCTTACAAATTCGGTGGGATAAAACCTACCAAAAAAAGTTAACCCCGACTGTAATCACTGCTTCCTTCTAGAATACCTCAGTTCTTCAAGATTTATCTCTAGTTCCTGAGCGCAGTCTAAAACAAAAACCAAAAGGCATTGAGCTCTTTGGCTGAGCCAGATTTGATATAGCCTCTTCTAGCAAGAAATGTTCAACTTATGGACCCAAGCAGTAGCTGCAGGATATAATACAACCATTTTGGCACTGGACTGGGGGTCAAAGCTAAAAGAGACCCTAAAATCAAGTTTGATCCGATGCCCCTTCCCAAGAAGGTTTAGTTAACCTAAAATATTAAAGTTTACATGGCTTAAGACCCAAGGATTGCCTTTTAGCAGATGCAAAGCCCAAATTCGAAAGGTTTTCCAATCCTGCTCAGTGCTTAAATCACAATAACATCGAAGGCTAGGTTGATTTCAAAGGGAAGTGTTGAGAAAGAACAAGAATAGTCCCATCTTTTGACATTTGAAAGAGAATCATCCCTGAACATCAGTTAAGCGCTTTCAATTCTTTCACCAGCAAAGATTTCTTCGGGATTTTTAGACCCCCAAAATATGAAGAACCTGCTCTACACAGAATAAAACCCATGGAAAATAGCAAACATCGATAGCTTCTTCAAAAACAAATGGTAGTGATCTGAAAGCCAACTAGTCACAAATTACCAAACCCAGCCAATAACACTCAACCCCATAGATATAATTTATAACATTTGTTAGCTGTTTTGACTGTTTTGGAACTTTTTATTTCAGACATTCACTGTTATCGATTTAAATGTTTATTATACACAATAAATCTATAGCAAATTGCTCAAATATCAAAAGCCATCATTTTGGTAGCTTCTAGTAACCCTTCTTCTGTAGGACTGCAGCCTTTTGCTCAATTCGAAGCTGAAGCGACTTTTACAGCTCAGCCATCTTGGCTTAGGCCAATTTGACCTTATTCTCTAACTTTCTTTTTTGTTCCAAGTTACATTATTTCCCCTTCAAAAACTTGCCATTGAGCTAAATAAACGATCTTTCTCCATCTTCCATCTTGCATTTGGCAATAGTTAAGGGATGAACGGCTCTTATGCTTTATTTGCACTTCTCCAGTTAAATGTTCTCCAGAGGCACTCTCTCAGAGTTCGTGGTGTTCATTCTCAAAATACGCTTTTCTTTCTTCACAAATTAAGGATTTACTGGCTTGTCAAAAAAAGTTGTGGGGTAATAAGTTGACTAAATCCGCTGATGTTTCCGAAAAGTGTACGATTTTCCATCTTCTTCCTTCAAAAGACCTGCCTAAGGCTGGCTTGGAAGCTGTTCGATTGGTAAGCTAGTGGTTTTTCTCATATCAAATAAAATCACTGAAAGTAATTAATTATATATTTCGATTATAGTCAGAACCAAAGGTCTTCAATTCTAATCCTTTATATACCTCCTCCTTGCTTTCAGCCAATCAATTCAAGATGTTGGGGGTTGAAAATTCCAAGGGAGCTCAACAATTAAACAATTGCGCTTCTGAATGTTCTGCAAACTGGATGCAGTAATATGCAGTGACCCATTTCAAGTAGATAGTTATAGTTGCACTTAAGTTGCTACAGTTGGTAATCACATAATCAAAGTTTTCCCTGCGCCAGCTGCCGACGGTAATCCTCAAAATCTCCAGTGAACTTTTTCAGCCGAGTGTCCTTTATGTACCAAATCTAGTCGCAAACGGTGGAAATCAGATGCTGGTCGTGGGAGACGATGATTACTCCACCCTGGTAGTTATTCAGTGCGATGATGAGTGCGTTTACTGCGTCTATGTCCAAGTGGTTGGTCGGCTCGTCCAAGACTAAAATGTGAGGGTTTCTCCACATTGCCAGAGCAAAGGCTACTCTTGACTTCTGCCCTCCAGAGAGCAAGTAGTTGGGTCTCAAGGATAGAGTTCCAGTGACTCCAAAAGATCCCAGATGTGATCTGTAGGTTTCCTGTGTGCTGCCTGGGAAATCATTCATAAACTGCTCAAGAGGGGAAAGATGCAGTTTCAGTTGGTCGATGTGATGTTGTGTGAACATCGATAAAGCAAGTCGGGTGTTACGATATGAGTTACCACTTTTCAGGTCGATTGAACCCACCATCAACTTCAGGAGAGTACTCTTTCCCACTCCGTTAGCGCCAACGATTGCGATTCTGCTTTCCATATCCACTGCGAAGTTGACGTTTCTCAAAATGTGCTTATTCTCTTCATAGCCGAAGTAGCCATCCTCAATCCTGAGCAGTGGTGGCCTAAGTTTATCAGGTGTGGGGAAGATGAAGACACAACTGGGATCCTCAATGACTTCTTCAACCAACTCCATCTTGTTGATAGCCTTGATTCGGGACTGCACAAGTGAGGCTCTTTTGGCATTGAACCTGAATAGTTTGGAAAGTACCTGAATTTGTCTATGAAGGCTTGCATGTGCTAGAGCTTCATCTGCTGGTTTTCCATCTGCCGACGGTTTCGTTCCCTGTTCTCTATCCTTGTCTTCTAGAAAGTGTCATAGTTTCCACGATAGTACTAGAGTCTTTAGTTGAAAAAGTGGATTATCTCGTTGCAAGTCACATTCAGGAACTCCCGGGCGTGAGACACAATGACGACTGTGCTCTTGCAGTTGCAGATATAGTCTTCTAGCCACATGACTGCGTCCAAATCCAGATGGTTGGTTGGCTCATCCAGGAGTAGGATTTCAGGCTAAACGAACAAGGCTCTGGCCAAGGCAACCCTCATTCTCCAGCCTCCAGAAAGAGACCCCACAGGTCGATTGAACATGTCTGGAGTAAAGCCCAGTCCTCCCAAAATAATGGCTGCCTTAGATTCAGCCTTGCTCGCCTCGATTTAGTCCAGTCTTTTGTAGATCTGGTTGAGCCTGACAGTTGCAGCAGCACCCTCAGTTTTCTACAGCCTCTACTGCTCCTAAAGCAAACTTTCCCTTTAGATGTCAGTCTCGAGAACAGTTTGGATCACTGCTTTGGAAGTATCTCTGATTTATTGTTCGACTAGTAGAATCTGCAAGTGGGTGGGCATCTTGGGGAATTCTCCTCTTGCCAGTGCATTCATCAAACAGGTTTTACCTATACCGTTTCTACCAACCAGACCATACTTCCTGCCATAGGCCAGCTTGACATTAGTGGCCTCTAAGAGCTGCTTTCCAGCTATAATCAACGTAATGTTCTCAAGAATAAGGTCATTGTTTTTGCCAGTGCCCAACCTCTCCCTCCTGATTTGTACGGGAGGCAGTTCCTTCTTTTTTTGTTAGATCTCCTGCATGTGCTTTTCCAAGTTGATAATAGCCTTTTCCTTCTCTTTATCCTTTCCCTTCTCTTTCTTCTTCCACTTGGACATCTCAGTGTTGCTGTTTCCCGCAGTTGGCTTCTTGGAGAAAAGGGGTTGTCTTGCCTCCTACATTGATAAGACATTCTACAGGATCACCACTTGGTCCAGCTTGTCCGCAGAAAGACTGAACTTATTCTATACGCTCAGCAAATTGGCTTGTCTTAGAGAGCTGAAGAGCTCTTCGCAGCGTTTGTTGCTATCTTTGCGGTCGAATTTAAAGAGACTGAAGAAATCGCCAATCATTTAGTGGAGTTCTGCTGAGTTGATGGGCGACTCTTCCAACAGAATCCCAGCAATGTGCTTCTGAAGCTACTAATCTGGAGGAAAAGCCAGATGCTTCTTCACCATAAGCTCGATTTCCACGAGCTTTTGGATTTCGCTAGCTGACATTATAATTGTTGAATCTCAATCACTGCAAATTTACCTAACATACCCAAATAAAAACTTCCATACTCTCCCAAATATTAAGCACCTGAATAAACAGATTCAGTTGTTTTGAATCATTTGGCCACCTACTACTCCTCGTCTTTTAGTCCTTATAAAAAGAGCAATGATTTTATGACCAAATCGATTGTTGTTTCCACTGAGTCTGCCAAACTGTGGTTACTGTTCTCATAAACGTAGGTTGTTATTGGCGTCCCTACCTCTTTGGTAATTGCGTCGAAAAGCAGCCCTTGCCTGAAAGGAACTCTGAGATCTTTGGCCCCAAGAAACTGTAAGGTAGGTATTTTCATAGTTTGGCTAGTTGGAGATTGCTCATGCATTTCTTTGTAATCCTACCAACTGAGATTATGAAGCTGAGGGTTACCTCGGGTTTAGGCAGTCACCCATTCAGGGATATCAGTAAAGTAAAGCATAGCGACGTTGTTGAGCACTCCATTCATGATCACTGCTGACTTGAAGTAAGTAGGGTACCGAGTTCCCATTAATGCTGATAAGTATCCGCCATAGCTCCCACCGTAAACATGCACACTGCTTTTATCGTAATTGGTGTTTTCGGAGAGAATCTTTTCAAGGAGAGAAAGGAATGGCTTCACATCTTTTTAACCTATGCCCTTCAGTGCTCCACTAAGGTACTATTGTCCGTAGCCCGTGGAGCCATGGAAATTGGGGTAGAGCAGCACATATCCCATTTTAAGCAAGGCATAGCGCAGTGAGGTGAGAGTGGGCATAAAGCTCCCATGGGGTCCGCCGTGAAACATCACAACTATGGGCCGACTATGGACTCTGCCTCTAAACTATTCGCAGAGATCCTCTGGCCTAGCCTATACAGTGACAGCAGGAATGGGCTAACTGTACTCATTGATGATAAAGTTTTCTTTTGAAGGGGGATCAACTGTATGGATGGAGTTGTGGTGTGTGTAGTAGAAAGTGTTGAAGTTGAAAGTTGAGAGTGTGCCTGTGATGAGCCCTGTTGGCTAAACGTTGGAAATGGCGAAGTCACTGTGCTTGAATTCGGAAGTAAGGTTGTTGATTTTGGCTGTTTAAAGGTCGATTTTGTATAGTTGCTTTGTGTGCTTCTCAGCATTCTGGGCTATTGCGTAAACCTTGTCTCCCTAAGCAATAACATAGCTGCGGAGACTGTCATAAAACCCAATTATCTTCTCTTTCAAGCGATGCGTCTCAACCCACTTGCCGTCAGTCCTTTTCAAAATGACATAGTCAAGGTAGTAAGTATGGGTGATGCCTGTGCCACTGAGATAGACCAGGTAGTTGAAGCAGGGAGAGATGGCAGGAAAGATGTTGGTTTCCTTGCCATCTTCAATCAGTTTGCTCACCTCAGTTGTCAGCTTATACTACTCTTTTTTTGCTTTTCCTTACTCTGTCTTTTCGCTTTACTTCAGCACTACAGCCAACTTTGCGTGGTATATCGCCACAGGTCTATTCACGCAGTGCAAGAGACCAGATCCAAAGTGTTGCCTTTTGTAGGCATGGAACAGAATTTCTGAGCCTTCGTCATTGTAAAAGAAAGGAGATGAAGGAGTAAGGCTTTTGTCGATATCTATTTTGTACACTTTTTTGGTTTTCTTGTCCCAGAGAAAGAGGCCTACTTATTTAACTCCCTCATAGCCCTAGCCAAAGTCAAACTTAAAGGGTTCCTTTCCCTTGCCCTAGTTGAAGTAGCTTTTGACTGGTTCCTGCTTGACCTCAGCAGAATAGACCCACCTTGAGTAGTCGAAGTTGTGTGCTGGCTTTCCAAACACATCATCGTCTAATACTTTTTAATGCTTATCTTTGGTTAGGATGGAGTCAAAGGAGTTGGATTCCTAGACTCTGCCCTTGTCATTGTAGACCAGCTTTTTAGAGTTAGGCTCATAGATGGAAGCAGGAATGGCGGCAGTTTTAGTGGGGACGATGACTTCCTTGGCGCTTTTGGAATCCGTATAAGGGGAGGAGTAGGTATAGGTGAGTTTGAACAGGTTGCCAAAAGCAGCGATTTGCGAGGGCGCAGGATACTTCCTAAGATACTCTTCTACTATACTTAATATCCTCTTCTTCATCTTGATTATTATCTTTTATACAAAAGAGCCATCTTTTAAGTGTAGCTTGCACAGAAATCTCACTCAACTGGGTTATTTGAGTACTAAAGTGGTGGTCAGGACTTGGTATTATTCATTCGTTAGGCACAGCAATAAATAATTGAAATGAATGTGAAAGGTTATTACCCTCACCGCAAACTCAAACTCAGTGTGGGCGATATCTACCTAGATGGCCGCAAAGCCAGAATACAGCCGATCAAAGTAACCCAAAAACCACAACACTCCGACCCTTTTATTTCCTACAAGGAATCATGTAACCCCACCAACACTTAGTCCCTTTGCCTTTGTTCAAAAACGACAAACAAAATACAATCGATATCAAACGCAGACTAAGGTCCCTTGAAAGTCGTCCCAATCGGTACAAACTGACGTCAAAACTGCGATCTCAAACCATAGTGGCTGATGACCTTGAGTCGAACTTCATAAGAGTATCTTTGTGTTGACTCAGAAGTAACTTTGCAGCTTGAACATGGGGGAGGGGAATGACTCAATAATAAAGAATCATTTGGACTACAAGTACTTGACTTAGCTGGAAAAGATTGAGATCAAGATGTACAAAGACGTTTACTACATCGGGCATAAGGCCCATTCGCGAAAAGTAGCAATCCTTCTAGGCAGTACAAAGAGAGCTTCAGAGACAAAGATGAAAACTACAAGCCTTTGGTAGGTGACCATATCGCCTACCGCTTCTAGATACTCAAAGTACTCGGCTCAGGGGCATTCGGAAAGGTACCAACCCTCTAAACTAGGTTCTGTAGGTTTTGGACCACAAGCACGATCGAAAGTATGCTTTGAAGATCCTCAAAAAGAGTGACGAACTCTATGAGCAGTTTAAACTGTAGATAAAGATCTTGAAAATAGCCAAAGAACACCCTTCTTCAAACAAGAACATAGTTGAGATCAAAGGCGACTTCTAATTCCGAGGGCATATCGTAAGTACTCCGCTATCGTAGTGCATAGTAACCGAGATGCTGAGTATGAACATTTACAGCTACATCAAAGCCCAAAACTACTAAGGCTTCGATGTGGACATAGTCAGAAAGATACTCATCCAGCTCATGCAGGCCCTCCTCTTTCTCCATCACGTACTCACTTGGCCATCTAGAAAAACATAATCCACTGCGATATCAAACCAGAAAACGTTGTTTTCAAGGAGCTAGGCAAGTCAGGGGTTAGGCTCATCGATTTCGGCTCAGCCTGCTTTGCCAGCAACAAGGAATTCACCTACATCCAAAGCAGATACTACCGTTCCCCTGAAATCGTCCTGATGAAGCCCTACGACCACAAGATAGATGTCTGGAGTCTCGGCTGCCTTATCTTTGAGATTTACACGGGAACTCCTTTGTTCCCCTCTCGGGCTGAGGACGAGCAGATGCAGATGCTGCTGGCCACTCTGGGCGTCCCTCCCGCTCATTTTTTAGAAGTACATCTCACGAGACTTAGAAATGCGAGAGGGCTGGAGAGTTCAAATTTGCTAGTTTTGAGGGCAGACCAGTGAAGATGCCACTCAGATAAAGGCTGAGGGGTGCGCCTGAATCTATGATCAAGTTAGTGTAGTGGATGGTGAGATGGTCTCCTTAGGAGAGACCCACGATTGCGGAGTGTCTGATCCATGATTTCATCCTGGAAGGGCTGCCGAAAGTAGTGCAAGAGTAGCACCTAAAGCAAATGTCGAGCATCAACCCCTACAATCTGTACTGAGTGATGTTTTCTACCTTTCAAACCAAATTATCCTAATACTCACTCAGCTGAAACATCTTGATGATGTGGGATTTGAAACAAAACACAGTTAGCTACAACAGGAGCTATGATGTTGGTGCATCACTCCATGCATTTGGCCCTAAATAAGTTTATAATAAAAAGGTATGATGAACAGAAGCTGGGTGTTGTGCTTGCTGGTCTGCGCTGCTGCCTGCTGCCACTACTCCTGCGCAGCCTGCACAGGGCCAGAGTACATCAGCTGCATCAACTGCACCGCCAACGGCACCTTCACCATCGTCCAAAATATAAGCGAAACGCCCGCCATCTATTGGTCCGCCGCCTACAACACCGGAACCTGCGTCCCCACCCTTCCCTCAGCCGCAAACGCCCTGGGAATAGTGGTATTCATCTTGGTAGTAGTGGTGGCCTCGCTGTTTCGCACCAAATAAGTCTTCTACCTGATGTTCACTCTGCAAGGCTACGGACTTTATAACTTGCTGGAAGTGGCGTGGGTGAACCCCTTAGGGTACGTGCTGGAGGGGCTGCAGCACTTCATGATATTTAACACTATGGGGACGAGCTACAAGACCGAAGACTACGCATTGGTGGTCAGCAAAAATTACAGATTAGATTCATTTTTGAGGACCACCAATCTGGGACAGAATTTGGCCATCATTGCCCCCTTCACGCTCATCGCACTCGCACTCCTCATAGTCATCGCAATTATCGCCTTGAAGAGGAAGAAACAATCTAACAACTCCCAATAATAATAGCAGCCAGATCAACCCAAATCTAGCATTAGGCAAAAGGCGTAACAAAAGTTACACGGCGAATAGTAACTAAATGGGCAGTAATAGCTAAATGGACAATAATAGCTAGATGGGCAATACTAGGTGAATGGGCAGTAGCAGCTAAATGGGCAGTAGCAGGTGGATGGGCAGAACAAGCAGTGCTGCCAGGGGTGGCGGGCTTTCAGCGAGTAGGTGCTGCTCAAGCTAGGCAAGCTACTGCTGGTGATCCTGTTCCTGCTGGCCCAGGAGACGATGGTAGTGCTGCTGGTGACCCTGGTGTACCAAACCCCAGTGAGCAAGGCGGCCGTGGCTCTAGGCATAATCTACCTGCATGTGCTGGTGTTCGTGATGTCGTACTGCTTCTACTACCGAGTGGAGTACTTCAGTGAGAAGAAGATCATGTACCTGAGCTTCGCGCAGAAGATCATCCTGCCCGTCCTGGTGGTAGTGCCCATCCGCTACCAGTTCGTCTTCTTCATCTTCGCCATCATATTCGTCATCCTCCAGTACACCTTCGACCGCATCAACGGCCTATACCACTAGTTCAACCGACTCGCTGTCTACAAGGGTTGCGAGGCCGTATGCGTGCTTGTCCTCACCGTCTACTACCTTGTCTAGTGCTCTGCCAAATCCTACCCCTCTTCCCAGGCCGCAGCCATCGCAGCCACCTTCTTCCTCGCCTTCAACCTCTTCCTCTTCTTCGCTGTCGAACTCCCTATCGCCATCAAGGACAAGTACTTCAACAAAAATGGGGAGGACAAAGGATAGGAGGTGAGCCTGGAGTAGAAAAATGTCAACTAGCTGCTCCCCAATGACACTTTCAATACGGTGGACTAGAAAGAACAGCACAATCACGGATTGGACTACTAGGAAGACAACAATGGCAATTCGAGCGATGAGGATTAGGTGAAAAACAAAGAGCAGCCCACCCACGACGGCAACAGCATAGCCGCTTCTCTTCCCAGAAAGGAACCTGAGCCCAAACCCATCACTGTCACTATCTAGAAACCAAACCAAGAATCCATTACTGATAAGCATGCTAACGGGGTTGATAGTTCCAAGTATGCGAATGCTGTTGATAATGACAAAAATGTGACTACTGCCTCCAGAAATACAGCCAATCCCCAGGTTGTTGTCAATACTGTCCCTGTTTACATCATTAGCCAAGACAGCAGCCTCAGGGCCACTGCTAATAACAATTCAGCCGACAAAAAAGACACTAATTCACAACCCAATATTGACGACCCAGACACCCTGCAAAACAGAGAGCACGCCCGGACCAAGGGTTAGAAGAAGGAGTAGCAGGTGGAGCAGGGGGAGTCGAAGGCAGCCCGGAAGAAGCGCAGGCAGATAATAGACCCTGAGCTGCGTTTGCGGTACGGGATATGATAAGGATGATAACAGTTTTAGTAGGTCTATCCCCTATAATAGCTGACTAATTTTGATAATAAAGCATAGCTGCTGAAGTGCGGTGTGCTAATAATCATTTAGACCAAATCAACCTGCTGGATGTACCCTGGTTTGGTTTATGTTCGAATTCACAGCCAGCTTTTCTGTTGGAGTATAGTCAATCTGTCAAGATTATATCATCGGGCATCCAACCCTGCCACCTATCATTAATCCGTCTGCTTCAGACAGCAACCTGATCTTTATAGCCTCAGATAGGCCAGTGCCCTTATCTAAAACAACTCCAATCTTTATTTAATTCCGATCACAATTTGCAACATCGCAGAACACACAATAAACAACTTGACAACAAGCAAGAGGGGCAGGAGGATTCCTGAGAGTGGTGGTGCATTTGAGGGAGGGTGGGATTGCGATATTAGACAGGATGATGGCATGGTGCAAAAACACCCGGACAGGGAATCGAACCCTGATTCTCGGATTTAAAGTCCGATGTCCTCACCGTTGAACGATCTGGGTGGTTCAATATCAGCAGCACTTTGCCTGCTTAAACCCGTTCGGAAATTAAACGCCCATTATTGGGCTATCCAAGTTGAGATTGCCCATCCGATCCAGCTAAAACCACCCAACACATCCCCATCATCACCTGCATTGTGATGCCATCTGCGGCTGCATTAGGTAAGGTAAGTTCCATTGCTAATTAATCACTGTTGGGCCTATTAGCAGGATACTGCATCACCGTAATTGGCTAAACACTCCATTATGATTGGCTAAACATTCCATTATAATTGGCATGTGGAAGTTATTAAGAAGAGAATTATTAAGAGCGGTAAGCTCTTACTTGATTGGTATTGGTATTGGTATTGGTATAATTGGCATGACTGTTAGTACTAGTAGTGGTGACTGCGGACTAATAGTTATGCGATCACGTCAGTGCTTGGACAGCATTATCGACTACTCCAGCTTGGACTCCTCCTCGCCCTTCCGCAGCGCCACCCTGTACAGCAGGTTCTACTCGCTCACGATGATCACCTCCTCTTCTTTCTCATCCTCGGTCAGGTACAAGTGCAGCCCGGTTATCTCGGCCCCCGTCTCGACGAACAGCTTCTGCAGCATCTCGCCGTTTATGTTGAGGACGGCGATGAGTCCCTTGTCGGTGATGTCGTTGAACTAGAAGAGAGAGACATAGAAGAGGCTGTTGTAGCCGCAGATGGCTGAGGGACCCACTCGCCCGTGGAATTGATGAAACACCGTGTAGTTGCCACTCAAGTTCTCATCCAGGATGAACTTGAGTATCCTGTTCTCGCCGAGCTCACAGACCAGCAGTATCTTCTCCTCCTAATCCACTTCCAGCCCAGTGGGGTAGGCCAGGTTCCTGAAGCTGAGACACTTGAGCTTCTGGTTCTCGGGACGGATGACGAACACACTGCCCAGTTTGCTCTAGATGGAGGTCTCCTGGAAGGCACCCGAGTCAGTGAAGTAGATGTTTTCTAGCTATCAGGAGGGGTACTGGTGAAGGGTCCCACCTTGAGGGAGTGCGGCCCGAGGAAGGCGTGGTTGTTAAACTCATTGATCAGGTTGTGGACCTGCGTCTATGCGATTTCGGAGCGTTCGAAGATGGACTGGTGCGCCAGGTCTGCGATGAGGAAGGTCTGCTCGGCCTACTTGTAGGCGAGGGAGGAGGGCTGGCCGAGGATGGTGAAGACTACCTCGGGCTAGCCCTTGGCGTAGAGTTTGAGGATGTCGCCGTTTTCGGAGACGCAGAGTATTTGGTTATCGATGACAGTGGGCGAGGAGAGTTTGTTGGTGTACTTGATGATGGCCCTGCAGTCCTCCAGCCTCTCCACATGCACCTTGCTGTACATAATATATATTCAATTCAGTTGCACAAACCAATCCACTGTATACAACTCCACTCAACTACATCCTAACCAGTCCCAATCAACAGAACCACCATAAATATATCACCAGTACCACCATAAATATATCACCAGTACCACCATAAATATATCACCAGTACCATCATTAATATTACAACTAGCCTAATTGGCTTGATACTGATGGGCTGTGCAGTTGGAGCTGCCTTATTATTTGCCGATCAATTATTTTTAAGTCAGCTTTATAATCAATCATCGTATATCATGCTTCTCCACAGCAGAATCACAGCCTCTTTCGCCTCCTTCGCTCCTCTCACCGTCTACAAAGCTCTGCACTCGTACAAAGGGTCGGTCTCGCAGCGCCACCTGCACAGCCACACCCGCAACTAGCAAGCCTTCCAGCAACTAAGAAAAACGATCGACTACCAAACAATAACCAAATCCTCGAAGGGCAGAGTCTTCATCCGTTAGTTCCTGTTCCAATAGAAGGTATAGCAAAACTACATCGCACCTCTCAACAGTAGCTCAGCTATAATCTAGGCTACCTGCTGCCTTAGGGCAAATGGACGAGTGAGGAAATCAAGATCAGCTCCACTGACTTCAAGACCCGCACCGAGGAATAGAACCAAGACATCATCAGCTCCTACACCCCTGACCTCGAGACTGTGTTCAAGCTCTACTACAAGAAACTCGGCAAGCCCACCTACCGCTTCATCCTCAGCGAGGAAATCGGCAAGATCAATAGGATGAGCAAGGACGAGTTCGCAGAGTTCGTGGCAGTGTTGGGAGGCAAGGTTGACGAGATAATGAAGGTCATCAAGACTGAGTCCGACCCCCAATCATAATCCCAATCATAATCGCAGCCACAATCGCAGCGAAAGTCGCAACGACAATCGTATTCGTAATAGGAATGATTTTGAATGGATAGACTCACTCCAGAACATACCATGAATGCAGATCTATAAACAGGTCTACCAGGCAGTATTCCATTCAGTAAAATCAGTTAACCAGGTATCTTTGGTCATTACAACTTAGTTGGTTTATCACAAGTACTTGTTAGGCATTAATTCTGGAAATGAGAAGAAAATATGATCAGGATTGCACTCTGGCTCATCTTGCGTGTTTGTGCTGACTAACCTTTGTCAGACATAACAGGCTGGCTGTTGTGTTCTGCTCCTGCTTCTGCTGTTGCTGCTGCTGCCTCAGCTGCAGCCTAGGGTTGTGTCTTGCCTGCTTCATCTGCCCCATTTTCATTTCGAACATCATCTTCGCCAACTGCAGAGGGTTCATAGGCTACGCTTCCAGCTTCAAGTTTTGTGCCGATTTCACATTCAGCAGACTATCCGCATCCATTTTTCGATGCTTGGAGTGCCCTGTGCCCCTCTTAACTTAGTTCTGAGGGTATTGTTTTTTCGTCTATTTCAGCATCTGGGACTTGCTAGGAATCATGGTGATTCGGCTGTTAAGCGCTTCGTTTGAATTCATTGTGGAGTAGTCTCCAAATATCTTGTGCTTGCGTGGCTATCTCTCAAATGAGCAGTACATATTGCTCGCCATTTTACCCACACTGTAGTCTCTAGGTTTAACTGCTTCTTTCTTTATTTAGGAAAAAATACGCCTGTTCGACCCCAACTGTGAGTCCCTGCATCTGCTTTAACCACTGAAAAAGGTGTGCTTAGTGGTTATATGGTTGCGCCTATGGTCTATCACGTATTAGAAGCAACAGTTGCTCCCCACTGAGATATGGAAAGGGAGTTTCTCGAAGTTGTAGGGCTGAGGTTGGCTGAATAGAGAGTTCCTAAAAATGCTATACCTTTGCTAAGGCCTTTGTAAGTCTGTTTGAACTTACATTGCAGTTGTTATTAATTATTAATTATTAGATCCAAAATAAAGATTGCGAAACTGTCAGATTTGAGTTGGTTGAGTGATAGTATTGGAGGTTGGATGTTGGGAGAATAAAATGGGAAGATTTTGGTTATTTATTTAGTTGCAAGATATAGAAAATGGCTGAACTCAAAGATGCGCTGATTACAGGCCGAGGCAAAAAGGAATCCACGCAGATGCGTAAACGATTCGAGGAGTGCGAGGTTAAGGTGAAGGCCCTGCGCAACAAAAATAACGAGATGCAGAAGCAGTGCGACAATGACCTGCTGGACGGCGATATCAAGGCTGCTCTCAAAACCCAGACCCACTTCATTGACGTAACACCCATCCTAATCAGAATTAGATCCAGTAGCTGAAGAAGTGCTTGCAGCAGCTGAGCAAAGACTATCCCGATAGTGCCTCGCGCAAGAGAATCAAAGAGATATGCACACTAGCAAGCAGAGAAATGGAGCGCAACAAACGCATAATGTAGGAATTTGTGAACAGAGCCTCCACAGCCCCCTCAGTCTACAAGCGAGAGTCCAACCACCCCTATAACAAAAGCAGGTCCGAACTCGACCAAAACTTTGTCGTCAGACGCCACGGCTCCAGCATCGTCGACGTCCACGAGTACAATGAAATCTTCGCAAGTGAGGACAACGTGGCTGAGATGAAGGTTGAGCAGAAGATGCAAGCAGAAAGGAACTTGTTGTTGAAGGAACTCTAGGAGAAGAACAACAAGATAAACGAAATCATGAACGAGATGGGGGAAATAGTGGGAGCGGAGCAGAGGGATCTGATTGAGGCCATGGATCTGAACACCAAAGCTGCCAAACACTATCTCCAAGATGCCAACTAGGACCTGGACTCGGCCATTGTCTACCAGAGGAAGAGCAAGAAGAAGTACATCTTCATCATCAGTGCTATTGTAGTCATTCTTCTCATAGCTTTCGGACTGATCTACTTCCTAGTGCTCAACAAATGATTATTTATTGCAATGGTATCATCTTTCTATTCTTGCTTGCTACCAAACTGCTAGCTACATGCAGCCACACCATCCCAATCTACCAAAAGCTGGTGATATTAGGATTGGCTTAGCTTGAATCTAGTCTGAATGACAATGAAGCATTTTGGTTTATGACTGTTTTCAATGAGAGAAGTAAGTTATGATCAAAGAGGGAACTCCTGAGCATCTTACTCATGGGAATGCTCAAGCTACCATCCACTCAGTCTGACCACTGCTGGTTTTTATGCCTGTCTCAACTTCACCACTTTTGGAACCTTAGCAGGTGAAGTCCGGGGTTTAATGTTGTGCTCCCAGTCCAGCTTGCGAGCCAACAATTCTACAGGAGTTAGCTTCGCATCCTTCTTTGCACTCTCGTATTTCCTTTTTCTGATACTTAGCTCATATTTTATTGCAGGCGACCGCTTCTTAGAGCAATGCTAAGACAACTAGCTTCTAATCACTGAAAGCTAATTAGCAATCGCTCTCTAGCTTTGAACAATCTTTCTTTGTGAGTACAGAAAGGGTCTGTTCCAAGTTCTAAAAATCTGTGGGTGACCCTAGTCCAGCAGGTTTTCTTAGAGCTGAAACATCTGAGGCTGGTCCTTCAGCCTAAGCATTCTTTTTTATTTGTCGCTACGGTAGAGAGATCCTCTATGAAAATACTGGAGAGATGCTGAATGTGAATGAGGCTATAATGTA
>Ga0316217_10003726_pt1 | contig 17019 bp, 15 predicted proteins | sample 1anoAmetaG_FD_203633 | JGI IMG/M metagenome (GOLD analysis project Ga0316217, IMG submission 203633) | Freshwater microbial communities from Trout Bog Lake, Wisconsin, USA - 1anoA | ecosystem: Environmental > Aquatic > Freshwater > Lake > Hypolimnion/Profundal zone | place: USA: Wisconsin...
CCTGGGCCACCCAGATCCATCGGCATCCCGGTCCCGGTCCATTATAAAATTCAAGTCCGGCCGTCCGGGCGGCACGGACGCCCAAAGTCCCATTGCCCCGCCCGCGGCCCTCGCGCACCATGGGGGAGAGGACGTCGCCCCATGGCCCTATCCAGCAGCAGCTCCATCCGGGTCCGCACGGGGTTCGCACCCTAGGAGCCTGGACTGGCAGAAGCCCCGAACAGTGCTAGTTTTGTCTGGATCTCCATCATTCCAAAGGGCTTGGATATGACGCCAACCTTGGGTTGACTGAAGCAGTCCCAGTCCCCAATGCCCGGCTGGCCGGAGGAGATGAGAATCGGCAGGCCCGGATGCATCTGCCGGATCTGCACCATGGCCCGGACGCCGGTCATCCCGGGCATGTTCTGATCCAGGATGACCAGGTCGGGGACGGTTCCCGAGCGCAGGTTCTCGAGCGCCTCCTCGCCGCCAGCCACAGCCGTCACCTGGTGCACTCCCGCCTTGTTGAGCATCCGCGCCATGAGGAACCGGACGTCTGGGTCATCGTCCACCAGCAGCACGTTCAGGGGCACAAGGGGCAGCCTGGGGGCCGGCACCGGTTCCTCCTGGCCGGGGACTGGGATCCTGGGGATCCGGATGGTGGCGATGGTGCCCCGGCCCAGTTGACTGGAAAGCTCCAGGGTCCCCCCGTGGGACTTGGCCACCCCATAGCTCATGCTCAAGCCCAGGCCGGTCCCCTTGCCGACCTCCTTGGTGGTGAAGAAGGGCTCTACTGCATGTGCCAGGACTTCCGGGGCCATGCCACAACCATCGTCCTCCACGGCCACTTCCAGCCATTCCGCGACGGGGGAATGGGTCCGGAAAGTGATGACGCCGCCTTCGGACATCGCGTCCATCGCGTTGAGGCAGAGGTTCACCAGGACGTGGTTGAAGCTGGAGGCATCCCCCTTGATCCATAAAGGCTCTGGAAAGAAGGCATGGATGAACTTGAGACGGTTCCGAGTCGTGTTTTCCAGGAGGGAGCAGACCTCTTCGATAAGCGCGTGGAGTTCAAAGGGGGCTTGGTTGGAAAGGGCAGGCTGACCGAACTGGATCAGGGATCTCATGACATCGCGACCGCGCAGGCAGGCCTTGCCGATGGTCCGGTAGGCGTCCAGGTCCGCGGATCCGGCAGCGGACTGTTCCCGCAAGGAAGCCGTACCCATGATGATGGCCAGCACGTTGTTGATGTTGTGGGCGATGCCCGCCACCATCACCCCCAGCGACTCCAAGGCCTGGATCTGGTTCAGGTGCTTCATGAACGTGCGCTTCTCGGTTTCGGCCAGCTTGCGCTCGGTGATGTCGCGGATGATGCCGGTGATGAACCAGTCCCGGGAGGTTTCCCATCTGGCCAGGGTCAGTTCCAGGGGGAACTCGGTGCCCGCCCTGCGCAGTCCGATCAACTCCAGGGTCTGGCCGGCGCCTCCCTGGCCTCGTTCCTCCAAGAGTGCTTCCACTGCCGCACGATACCCTGCCTGGAAGCGTTCCGGGACCAGCACTGCCAGCAGTTGTCCCATGGCTTCTGCCTCTGTGTGGCCGAAGATGGTTTCGGCCCCGTGGTTCCAGCCCACGATGCATCCCAGGCTGTCCACAGTGACGATGGCGTCGTGGGCGGATTCCGCCACCACCCGATTGCGCTCCTCGCTCTCCCGAAGGGCCTCCTCCGCCCGCTTGCGCCGGGTGATGTCCTGCCCCTGGGCGATGGTGGCAAGTGGTGTCACCCCGTCCGGCCCGGCCAGCATGGCGGAATTCCATAGCACCGTGCGGGTCGACCCGTCCCGGTGCATGATCCTGATCTCGTCCGTCTCCAGTCCCTCCGTGGCCGAGGTCCTGCGGATGAGAGCCATGGAATCCGCCACGGCCTCGGGCGGGAACAGCATTTCAATAGAATGCCCGAGCACCTCCGTTTCGTTGTGTCCGGTCAAGGACTCGAAGGCGTGATTGAAGCGGGTGATGCGATATTCCGGATTCCAGACGATGATGGGGGCGTTGGCGTGATTGATCAGGTTCTCGAGGAAGAGGTTTGCCATCAACAACTCTGAGGCCCGCTTTTCCTTCTCTGTGTTCTGGTAGGCAAGTTCTCTATTCGCAATAACAAGTTCAGCGGCACGTTTCCTTTTATCGCTATTTCTAAGATAGAGTGTTTTATTTATTGCAATTAGTTCTATTGCTCGTTTATCTCTCTCTTTGCGCAATAGAACAATCTCTTTGTCCTTGATCGCCAATTTTATGGCCCATTGCAAATTTCTATCCATTTTTCCTGGACGGGAGAGATTGCCTCCCGAATTTGTAAAAATCGAAGGAGACTGGTCCTGGCCCACTGGTTCCATCGAAGGGTACTGTTTTAATGATTCGATCATTTGAATTCTCACTTTTTTGTAGCGAGGATTTAACTGGAATCGATGCCGGAAAGGGAAACCAAGGTTCAAAACAATTGAATGGCTGGCCCATCAACCGGCATCATCATGGCGACAGACGCCTGCGCCTCGAGGCGGGTTTCCGCCTCGGCCAGGAATGACTTGGTCAGCCTCGGCCCAAGGCGCTCTTCCAGGGTGGGCGAAAGGATGCCGTCCCAGACCGGGTCACGGAGGTGCTTCGCCAGCCTCGAAAAATGCCCATCGAGTTCCAGCATGACCATCCCCACCTGCTCCACTCTCTGCCGCACGATATCCTGGAACTGCACCTGCCCCAGGGCTCCGGTGAGTTGGGCCACCACTTCGTTGTTGCCCGCCTGCACCAGTCCGTTGAGATCCAGGAAAAGGCTGATCGTTTCATCGTAGCTGGCGTGCATGGCGACCCCATCCTTGGCCGCCGCCCGAGCGTCGGTAGTGGTGGTGTCACGGTCAAGGGCGGACTTGGCCAGCGCCAGTTCCCCTGCCACCCCCCGGATGGCGGCGCTGATCTTTTCGGCGATGTCCTCCGCAGCGATGGCGGTCTGGCTGGAAAGTTTTTGAACCTCGCCGGCGACCACCGCGAACCCGCGCCCCGCTTGGCCGGCATGGGCAGCCTCGATGGCAGCGTTCAGCGCCAGGAGGTTGGTCTGGGTTGCGATATCACTGATCACCCCGACCAGCGGGGAGAGCGCCTCCATCTGCTCGCACAGTCCCTGAATATGGTGGAAATGGTCGGTCATCCCCTGCCTTTGCGCGCTCAGTTGGCCTTGGAGTTGATCCGCCACCGCTTGGTGCTCGGTTGCCTGCCCGTAGGCAAATTTCGCCAAGTCAAGGCCTTGCTTCATGGACTGCTGGATTAGTTCCATTTGCTGGCAGGAGAGGGTATGGATAGCATTGATCCGCTCGATCACCTCCAGCACACCGGCCTCGGTTTCGGCAACGACCCATTTCATTTGCTGCCGCACAATGGCGAAATAGGGCGGAACCCGGCCCACCTCCGCCCCGAGGGAGGATTTGACCGTGCGGGAGTCGCCGACCGTTGCCGGGGGCAGGACAGGACGCCGGCGCCGCAGGGGCCCGACCACCAGCAAGGTGAGCAGGATGCCCGCCAGCAAAGCCATCAGGTTACTCAACATGACAACCTCCTGCAAGGACGCGGCCCAGCGCCGCGAAATCCTCCGCACCCCGGCTCTTCGGGGCGTAACTCCGGATGGGCTGGCCGCTGCCGAAAGCCTCGGCCAGCTTGATGTCGCTGCGGATCCCGGCCAGGACCCGGGGGGCGCCGAATTGGCGGGCGATCTCTCCGGTGATGGCGCGGTGCTGGCGGATATGTTCGGCGACCATGACCGGCAGGAAACCAACGATCTTCAGATCCGGATTCGCGCCCGATTTGATCCGGAACAGCACGCGCATCAGCTGGCGCACCCCCTCGAATGAGAGGTGATGCGGTACGAACGGAACGACGATCCCCTGGGCGGCAGTCAGGGCATTGATGAGGAGGATATCCAGCGAAGGCGGGGTGTCCAGGATGATCAGATCGAACGCGTCGGCGACGGCCGGGTCGGCCAGGGCCCGGGCCAGCAGGCCTTCGTCCCGGAGGCCGCTACCATGCTCGAACAGCGGATCGGCCGGAATCAGATGCAGGAAGGGATAGGCGGTCTCCCTTACCGCGGAGACCAACCGGGCTCCGGCCTCCCGAAACAGGTCATGGACCGTTGGGGTTTCCTTCCCGGTCCGCACTCCCAACCCGACCGCGCAGTGGTTCTGGGAATCCAGGTCGATCAGCAGCACCCGCCGCCCCAGGGCGGACAGTTCCGCCGCGACATTCACTGCCACCGTGGTCTTGCCGGTGCCGCCTTTGCGATTGGAAATGACCAGGGTCTGGACCATGGCGGCTAGAACAGTTCGATGGCCGGGCCATCGCCCCGGCCGGAGGTGTGGCCGCCCAGGGCGGTCGTGTGGGCATCTCGTTGGCTGGCCATCACATAGCCAGACAGGTGCTGATCCATCCTCTGCTTCAGGGAGGGCCGGAGGGTACCGTCCCAGGCCTCGTCGCCCAGATGGCCGATCATCAGTTCCGCATGCTCGGTGACCTCCTGCAAAGCCAGTTCCACTTGTTCCACCCGCTGGCGGACCACGTCCTGGAACTGGATGAAGCCAAGGGCCTGGGTCAGCTGGGTGACCGAATCATTGTTGCTGTCACGAATGGCTCCCATGAACGTCAGCAATTGTCCGCTGGTCACATGGAAGTGGTCCTCGATCACCCCGATGTCCCGGATCGTCTGCTCCAGATGGCCATCGGCGCTCTTGGCGACCAGGGCCTCCTTGGCTGCGGCCAGTTCCCGGGTCATCTTCCTGGCGAGACCGCTGATCTTGCTGGCGATCTCCTTCGCGGCCGAGGCCGTCCTCAAGGAGAGCGCCTTGACCTCGGCAGCCACCACCTTGAAGGTCGCCCCCGCCTGCCCGGCATGGGTGGCCTGGATGGCCGCATTGATGGCCAGCAGATGGGTCTGGGATGCGATATCGGTGATCAGTTCCACGATCTTGCGAAGTTCACCGACCTCGTTGGCGAGTTCCTCGGTGCGCTCGATATGGCTGTTCAGCTGGCTGAGTTGGGCCTGCAGTTCGGCCCGGACGATGGCGACCACCTGCTGGTTGTAGCCGGCCTGTTTGCGGGTAGCCTCCACCAGAGCGGTGCAATGGGCCATGGAATCATGGATGCGATCCTGCTGCCGGCTGGACAGGCCATGGACTTCATTGATCCGTTCGATCACCGCCAGCACACCAGCATCGGTCTCCTGGACTGCGCCACTCAACTGCTTGCGCAGGATCGTGAAATAGGGGGAAAGCTCACCCAGTTCCCGTTCGATGGTCCCCAGAAGGAATACCAGGCGTTCGGCGGGCTGCGGCCGCGATTCCGGCGAAGTCGGGTTTTCCATGCTAGGCCCCGGGCACAACCTGCTTGATCACCTTGACCAGATCCGGACCAGAGATAGGTTTGACCAGCCAACCGGTGGCGCCCAGTTTCTTGCCCTCCTCGCGCTTGGCGGCCTGACTCTCGGTGGTCAGGGTAAGAATGGGCGTGAACCGGAATCCCGGCAACAACCGCACATTCCTTATGAGTTCCAGCCCGTCCATGTTGGGCATGTTCACATCGGTGATGATCAGGTCGGGCTTGATCCCCCCCTTGAGCTTGGCGAGGGCCTGGACGCCATCGCTCGCGGTTTCCACCAGGAATCCGTTCATCTGCAATGTTGATTTCACGCTCATGATCATGGTGGCGGAATCATCGACAATGAAAATCACTTTTGACATCCTGCTACTCCTTCGTTTTTCGACTCAAAGCCGGTTCGATCCAGGTTCGCAGGGCCTGGTCCTCAGGCCAGGCGGCGATGGCCGCCCGGGCCGCCATCAGCACCTGCAGGTTCGCCGGGTGCAGGTGCGTGCAGGCGGCCAGGTCGACCTTGATGGCCGGCTTTCGCTGCAGGCATTCCAACAGGCCCTCCGCTTCATCCACACTGACCACCTCCCGGAGCACCACGAGTTTTTTCCTGAATTCGATCGGCATCAGAGGATCTCCTTGAGGTTGAGGACCATGAGCACCGAACCGTCGCCCATCAGCGCCGACCCGGCGTAGCCCGGCAACCCGGCCAGGACGCCGGCCATGGGTTTGAGAATGATGTCGACGGTTTCCCTGAAGTGGTCCACCAGGATGCCCACGGGTTCCGTCCCCAGGCGAACGACCAGGACCGCCAATTCATCGTCAGCATTGACCTTGGCGGCGGAGGGGAGGCCCAGCAGCCGGTTGAGGGATTTCAGCGCGACAATGCGCCCGCGAAGGACGGTCGCCTGGCTGTTCTTGATGGAGCGGATCCGGGAACGGGCCACCCGGACCGTTTCGATCACGCTGTCCATGGGCACGCCAAAGATCTGGCCGTCGGTTTCGATGATCATGACATTGGTGACGGCCATGGACAGGGGCAGGGACAGGCGGATCCGGGTTCCCCGGCCGAGTTCACTTTCCAGCTGGATGCTGCCGTGGACCTTCTCCACGGCGGAGCGCACGACATCCATTCCCACCCCGCGGCCGGAGAGGTCCGAAACCGCGGCGGCGGTGGACAAGCCTGGGGCGAAGACCAGGTTGAGGGCCTCCTGGTCGCTGATGCGGTCCAGGGTGGCTTCATCGATGACCCCGGTCTCGTAGGCCTTGCGCTTGATCACCAGGGGGTCGATGCCCTTGCCGTCGTCCTGGATCTCGATCAGGACCCGGTCCGACTCCTGGCTGGCGCGGATCGTGAGGGTGCCGGCAGCGGGTTTGCCCGCAGCCAGGCGCGCCTCGGGCAACTCAAAGCCGTGGTCCAGGCTGTTCCTCACAATGTGCACAAGCGGATCACCCAGGGCCTCGATGATGGCCTTGTCGGCCTCGGTGTCCTCCCCGGCCAGGACCAGGTTCACGTCCTTGCCCAATTTGCGCGAAGTATCGCGGACCAGGCGGGGGAACCGCTGGAACACGAAGGAAACCGGCATCATGCACACCTGCATGATGGCGTCCTGCATCTCCTCGGCGATCCGGTTGATCACCGCATACTGTGCCTTGATTTCCCGGGAGAGTTCGCGCACACCGAACACGGTCTCCGCGCGGCCGGCCAGATAGGGCAAGGCGTTCTTGGACACCACCATCTCTCCGATCAAGTCCATCAGCCGGTCGATTTTCGCCTGGTCGACCTTGAGGCTCCTGGGCCCGCCGGCCGAATCCTCGGCCCTGCGGCCGAACCGGATATCCTCCGTCGGTAGGGGGCCCGGGGCACCTTCGGCGGGGGGTTCGGGGCCGGCCGGAGTCGCGCCGGCAAGGGTGCAGGCCACTTGGGGGACGGCCATTGGCCCCTTCTGCCGGTCCAGCCAGGCACCGAGCGCCTCCCCGCGATTGACGGCCAGGGACGCCGCCAGTGCCGACTCGAAGCCGGCAAGGGCATGCTCCTCCCGGCCGGTGGCCTTCAGGCACCCGGCAATCGCCGCGGCGGCCGCCCGGATCCGGCCTCTTTGCCAGGGTGTTTCATCGTTGATGGCCAGGATCGCCCGCTGCCGGGCCAGGAGCGCCTGGACCGCGGAAGCCGGTTCCAGCACCTGGGTGCCATTCTCCAGGACCCCGATTCCAGGCGGGGCGGCCGGGCTAGGGCGGTGCAGCTCACTCCAGTCGGGCGGCTGCAGGGTCTTCAGGGACTCGATGAGGCTGCGCAAGGCCTGCCGGTGCTCCGGCTGCTTTTCCAGGATCGCCAGCAGCCAGCGCAAAGCCGAAGCGAGCCAGAGGTCGGGATTGGACAATTCCAGCAGGGCCATCACCGCCCGCTCCAGTTCCGGCAGGCGCCCGGCGTCCAGGTGGCCCAAGGCATCGCCCACGAAATCCTCGTAGACGGGCCCCCCATTGGGGTCCCCCTGGGGCAGTGCCAGGGCTTCCGCCTGCAGGGGAACGAGCGAGACCTGGTCCAGCACATAGCGGAAATGGTCCAGCAGCGGCTCCGGTGGCGCGATCGTGAGGATCCGGAAGTCAAGTACGCTGCGATAGGCGTCGAGCTCACCCAGACCGGGCCAAGGCTCCCGGGCCGCTATTCCGCCCCAGACCCATCCAGGCGTCTGCCGCGCCTGGAACAGGGGGTCTTCGCCCTGGAAGAAGCAGCCTTCCCCAGGCACATAGCGAACCAGGACCACCCCTTCCGCTCCGGCACGCCGATAGGCTTCCAGCCTTGCCGGTTCCGGGATCGCGTCGAGATTCCAGGGCTGGACAGCCATGGGAACCCCCTGCTGCCCGGCCGGAATTGCCCCCGCTGCGCCCGGCTCCGCAGCCGGGTGAGCGGGCCCGGGGAGTGGCAAAAGCTGTCGCAGGCTATCCGCCAGACGCGCAGAATCCGCCGCATGGGTTGCCCCGAGCAGCCCGTTCCGGGTGATCTCGTCACAGAGCGTGCTGATGAAATCCATGGCGTCCAGCAGGCGGTCGGCGAGATCCCGGGAGTAGGAGACGCGGCCATCCCTGATCGCATCCATGAGGTCTTCGCCGGCATGGAGCACCCGGGTCATCTCCGGGAAGTCGAACAGGCCGGTGTTGCCCTTGAGCGTATGCACCAGCCGGAAAAGCTCGATGATCAGGTCCTTGTCCTCCGGAACCCGTTCCAGCTCCATCAACTTTTCGCCAATGCCCTGCAGGAAGTCCCGGGCTTCGGAAAGGAATTGGGCAAGCAGTGGCGTCATGGGTTCACTTCCCCCAGCAGCAGCTGGACCTGACCCAACAGCTGATCCGGCTTGACCGGCTTGGTCAGGTACAGGTTGGCGCCGGCCGCGAAGGCCCTGGCCTCGTCATCCGGTTCGGCCTCTGTGCTGACCATGATGGCCGGTGCCTGCGGGAGGTCGCGGCTGCGCAGTTCGCGCAGGAACCCGTATCCATCCAGCTTTGGCATGTTGATGTCCACCACATAGAGGTCATAGGCGCATTGCAGGGCCTTCTCCAGGGCCTCGATCCCGTTGACCGCTTCGTGGACTTCGAAGCCCGCCGCTTCGAGGGTGTTCCGGTGATACATGCGCACCGTGGCCGCGTCATCGATGACCAGGATTCGTTTCATCGGGCCTCCAACGGCTTCTGGTAGACGATGGCCTCGGGGAATTTCTGGACTTTGTAGATCGACGAGATCCGGCTCATGGATTCCGAGTGGCCGAGGCAGACATAGCCCCCGGGCCGCAGCGCGTCATACATGGTTTCCGCCGCGGCCTTGCGGGATATCTCGTCAAAATAGATCAGCAGATTGCGGCAGAAGATCACGTCGAAATCACGGTACGGCTTGGTGTCGGCCGGTTCGGAGAGGTTGACCCGGGTGAATTCGACCGCTTCTCGCAGTTCTTCGCAGATCTGATAACCATCCGCCGTCCGTTTGAAATACCTTTTCAGCAGGTTGGCTGGAAGATGCTGGATGGCCCGGCCCTGGTACAACCCTTGCCGGGCCAGGGCCAGGATCTTGGTGTCGATATCGGAGGAAATAATCTCCACGTCCCATGCCGCGATCCCCGGCCAATGCTCCAGGAGATAGATCGCGATGGAATAGGCCTCCTCCCCCGAGGAAGAGGGGATGGACCAGATGCGGATGGTCGCCCCCGGCTTCTTCCGGGCGACCAGGTCCGGGAGTATGGACTGCACCAGGCACTGGAACTGGTACTCCTCCCGAAAAAAATAGGTCTCGTTCACGGTCATCAGGTTGGTGAGGTGCTGCAACTCTTCACCATCAGCCTGGAACCGAAGCAGTGTGAAGTAGTTGCGAAAGGACCTTGATCCGGTGGCGTCCATGCGGTCCAACAGCCGCTTGTCCACGAAGTAGCGCTTCGACGGCTCGAACAGGATGCCGGTCTTCCGGTAGAAGAATTCCTGGAACTTCCGAAAATCCTCGTCATTGATGGCGAGCTGGGAATTGACCTCATCAGCCCTCATCGATGCGCCTCAATGCCAGGTTTGCGGCAAACTGGACATAGGGTTCCTGGGGGAACCGCTCCCTGAGCAGAAGCAGCGCATCCCGGGCGGCCAGGGAACCCACCTCGCCCAGGAGGTCCACCGCCGTGGCGCACACATTGACATGGCTGTCGTCCCGGATCACCTCGATCAGCCAGGACTCCACCTCGGGATGCCGTAGCGACTCCAGAATGTTCACCGCGAAGATCCGGACATCCGGGTCGGCATCCTTGAGCAGCCCGCGCATGATGGGAGCAACTTCGTCCGGTAGCTGTTTCATGGCATCCACGGCTTCATTGCGCAAAGCCACGTCTTCGCTGCGCAGGCATTCCACCAGCCCGGCCACTGCAACCTCATCTCCCAGCCGGGTGAGGGTGGTGAGAATCACCTGGCGCGCAGCGCCGTCCGCTTCCAGCCCGAGCCGGTCCACCAGCGCGCGGGTGGCCTCCGGAAATTGCACCAGGTCCCTGGCTGCCCACCGCCGGGCAGTGGGGTTGGGGTGGGAAAGTTCCAGCACCAGATTGGCGAAATCCCGCGGCCGGGCCCGTTCATCCTGGTGGATCGGCACACTGGTTGGTTTCTTGATGAAGGCCACGGTTCAATCCTTGTAAGTCATCCCACCCAGCTGAGGATCTGGGCCACAACCTGTTCCGCCGGCAGCACCGCGCTGGCGCCTCCGCGCCTGATGAGTTCGGCTGGCATGCCGAACACCACCGCGGAGGCTTCGGATTCCGCAATGGTGCGCCCGCCGCGCTTCCGGATTTCCGTGAAGGCTTCGGCTCCATCGCTGCCCATGCCGGTGAGCATGACCGCCACCACCCGCGTCGGATCGCAGCATTCCAGCACGGACCGGCCCAGGAATTCCACCGAAGGGTGCCACAGGTATTTCTCGTTCTCGGGCTTGGGCAGGACGGTGAGTTTGCCCACTCGCCGGGTCAGGACCATGTCGGCGCCGCCCTTCCCGATATAGACGCTGCCGCCTTCCACTGGCATGGGCCCGGAGGCTTCCACCACCCGGAGAGGGCAAAGGACGTTCATGCGTTCGGCGAAGGAGCGGGTGAACCCCCCCGGCATATGCTGGGCCACCAGGACCGGCCAGGGAAAATCGGCTGGAAACAGGGGCAGGATGTCCTGCAAGGTGCGCGGGCCCCCGGTGGAGACCCCGACCACGACGACCCCCTCGCCCAGGCCGCCGCGCCGGAAGGCCTTGGGCACCGCGGGAGCTTGCGCTTGCCGCGGGGATGGCCGCGGAGCCGCCCCCCTGCCCTTGAGACGGGCCCGGGCCGCCGCCCGCACCTTGCCCACCAGGTCGGCCTTGACCGCATCAATGGAAAGCGAAATGGTGCCTTCGGGCTTGGCGATGAAATCCACCGCGCCCAGGTTGAGGGCCTCGAAGGTCGCCAGGGCACCCTTCTCGGTCAAGGACGAGAACATGACCACGGGCACCGGGCGCTCCGCCATGATCAGCGAGAGTGCGGTCAGACCGTCCATCTCGGGCATGTTGATGTCGAGCGTCACGACATCAGGCTGGAACTGCCCGTTGATTTCCACCGCCTCGAGGCCGTTCCGGGCCTGGCGGACTTCGAAGTCCCCCTCGGCCTGGAACAGCAGGCTCAACTGGCGCCGCATCAGCGCCGAGTCATCCACAAGAAGCAGCTTGAGCATGATGCCTCACAGCGAGGTCGCGGCCAGCTTTTCCAACTGGTCAGCTTCCACCAGATGGGCGGGCTCGATGAGCTGCACCATGCGTTTCTGTTTCTCCAGATTGGCCATGCGCCCAAGCAGCTTGGCCTGTTCGGCAGAAAGCCTGGGGGCCGCTTCGATGGATGACTTGTGGATCCGGAGCACCTCGGCCACCGAATCGACGATGAAGCCCGTCCGGATGTTCGCGATCAGGAACACCATGATTCTCTGCCGATCGGTCCGCTCCACGGTGGCCAGTCCCAGTCGCCGGCGCAGGTCGATCACCGGCAGCACCGCGCCGCGAAGGTTGATCACGCCCTCCACGAAGGGTGGGGCTTTGGGCACATGGGTCAGGACATCCGGCACCCGGACGATCTCCTGCACGCTGGCGATGGGCACTCCGTATTCTTCCTGGTCGAGGCGGAAAACCACTACTTGCTCATCGTCATCCGCCCTTGCCTCTTCCCGGTCCTCGGTCCGGTCCTGGTCCTGGTCCTCGCGCAAGTTTTCCACCGTCTTCAACGCCTCCTTGACCGCCGAATGCCTGAACAAGTTGCTGACCGAGATGACCGACACCAGGCGTTTGCCGCCATCCAGCCGGCAGATCTCGGAGATGTCCGCCAGATCGCCATCCCGGGCCAGCAGGGTGGGCATGGCATCCACTTCAGTCCTGGGCACCCGGAGCACTTCATTCACGCTGTCCATGACCACGCCGACCGACATGGAACCCAGAGACACCACCACGATCCGGCTGTGTTCATCCGCTTCCTGCAGAGGCAGCGCGAACATCCGCCGCAGGCTCACCAGCGGGAGGAGGCGGTTGCGCAGCGTCATCACCCCGAGGACATGCGCATCCGAGTGCGGCACATGGATGATCTGCTCGGGCACCTGGACGATTTCCTGGACGTCCGTGATGGCGATCGCGTATTCCTGACCCGCCACCTCAAAACTGACCAAGTGGAGTTCATCGGTCGTCAGTTCGTCTTCCGCGCCTTCCTGGACGGCCTGCAGGCCACTCATCCCAGAGCCCTTGGCGACGGCGGCCAGTTCCGCGAACTCCTGCGCGATGAGTTTGGTGAAGTCCAGCACCATGATCATCGAGTGGCCGCCGACATCCTTGATGAGTCCCGAGAGCAGTTCGGTGTTGACCGTTCCGCGGATACTCCCCACGCCCTCGATCTGGCTGCCTTCGACCCCCACGACACTGGCGACCCGGTCGACCACGAACCCCAGCGGTTGGCCGATATCGATGACCACCGCACGGGTGGCGTCGTCATGGGGGCGTTCCTCGAAACCAAAGATGCGACGCAGGGAAACAATGGGCAGGACTTTTCCGCGCAGGTTGGCCAGGCCATCCAGGGTGGGCGGGGCAAGGGGCACCCGGACGACCTGGGGCACTCGGATGATTTCCTGCACGGGCGCCATGTCCACCGCAAACACCTCCTGGCCCACCAGGAAGGTTACAAATTGGCGGGTTTCCGAGGTTTCCCTGCTCTCGGCGGCTTCTCCCGCTTCAGCGATATCGTTGGGTTGCTCTGTGGATTCTGTTGTCATGGCCGTTGCCCTCAGGCGCTCTGGAGTTCGTCGGCGAGGGAGGCGATCTCCTCGATGGCGGCCGACAGTTCCTCGGCGCCCTGGGCCTGCTGCTTGGCGGCAGAAGCGCCCACCGCGGCGGCCTTGTCGGCCTCCTGGGCGGCGGATGCGATCTGCTCCACTCCCTTCTTGACCTGACCGACCGCCGCGGCTATTTCATTGGAAGCCCCAAGGATGCTGCGGCATCCGGTCTCCACTTCGGCAATGTCGGTCTCGATGACCACCAGGTTGGCCGTGGTGGCCTTGGCCTTCTCCACCTCGGCCAGGGAAATCGAGAGGATCTCGTCCAGGTCGCGGGCCACGACTCCGATCTGGTCCTGCACGCCCTTCACCATGTCCTTGATGCGGTCGGCGTTCTGGGCGGAGTCGTGGGCCAGATTGCGGATGTCGGTGGCCACGACCACGAAGCCCTTGCCGAACTCCCCGGCCCGGGCGGCTTCGATGGAGCCGTTCACCGCCAGCATGTTGGTCTGGATCGACACGGTGGTGATCATGTCGACGATCTTGTCGATGCGCCGGGACACCAGTTCCAGCCCCTTCATCTGCTTGATGCTGGCCCGGGTGGCGTCCGAGGCGGTGGCGACACCGGTGATCAGGGCATCTGTGGACACCTTGTTAACGTCAAGAAGTTTCTTGATCGCCTCGACCTTCTCCCCGCTGGCTGTGGCCCGGACCTGGGCCAGTTCCACACCCTTCTCGATCTGGTTGATCGCAGCCGAAGCTTCTTCGGTGCTGGCGGACTGGATTTCAGCGGCCTTGCGGATCTGGTCGATGGCGGCCATCAGTTGGGCGGCTGAACGGTTGATCTCCTGCACCGCCGAGGACAATTCCTCGGCCGCTGAAGCCACCTCTTCGGCACTCTTGGCCACATCGGCGGAGTTCTTCAGGTCCTCGGTGAGTTCGGACAGCGTCTGCGCCGTCTTCTCGCACTCCGCCAGGGCCCTGGACTGCTCGGCCACCGTCTTGGCGGATTCCTCCGCAGCTGAGGACTGCTCCTCGGCGGCCGAGGCGATTTCCTCGGATCCCTTCACGGCCTGTTTCGAGGCCTCGTTGGACTGCGAGGCTCCGGTGGCGATCTCCCGCATGCCCTTGCCGATCTCCGTGGCGTCAATGCGGATCTGCGCCAGTTGGGCGGTGATGGCCTTGCCGTTCTGGACCTCGATTTCCACGGTCTTGGCGGCGGAGCCGATGCCCTCGGCGATGTCTTTCACTTCCAGCTGGATCTGGCCCACCAGGTCCTGGATCTCCTTGGCGCTCTTCTCGGAGGTTTCGGCCAGGGTCCGCACTTCATCGGCCACCACGGCGAAACCCTTGCCATGTTTGCCGGCTCGGGCCGCCTCGATGGCGGCGTTCAAGGCGAGCAGGTTGGTCTGGTCGGCGATGCGGGCAACCGCCTTGACAATCTCGCCAATACTGGCCGCCTGCTTTTCCAGTTCAGCCACCATCCCCACGGAGGCCACCTGGCGCTGCACCGCGATGCCGACATTGGTCACCATCCCGGCCATCTCCCCGGTGACCTTGGCGATCAACACTGTCACCGCCTCGGATTTCGTCTGACTGAGGTCCGCGCTCTGCAACTGCCGGAGGATGGCTTCGCCCACCGATTTGAAGGCGGCCAGGGATTCCTGGGCCGCCCCGGAAGCCTGCTCTGCCCCTGCCGCAATCTGGTCCGAAGCGCTGCGCAGTTCCTCGGCAGCCGAGGCGGCTTCGTTGATGCCGGAAGTCAGGCGGCCCGTGGCGGCGGCAATTCGCTCGGCAGCCTGCTGCTGCTTGGCCAGGGTCCGAGCCTTCTTGCGCTGGACTTCGGCATCGCGGGAGGTTGCGGCTGATGTTTTCCCGTCGATGGGGGCGGTCATCGTTGATGCAGTTTTCTTGACGAGGGCCATTGACAGTCTCCTTTGCGTTGCGGGAAGAGAAGGAAAAATAAAAGAAAATCTCTCTGAAGAGCTGGATTGTGACCGAATGACCATAGGAATCCCGCCCACCGCTTGGAGGGCACTTCGACCATGCTTCCGGCCCGAAGCCACCAAGGATGGCTAACGCCAGCAACCCTGGTCCTGCCCACCCGGAAACCGGGATGAACTGAACGGGATGATCCGGCGGACCGCAACCAACAGATTCCAGCCCGTCCAATTTGGGGCATGACCATGGCGACCAGGAATAGTCCCAACCTGGGAACGTAAGAGTCCCCGAGGGTCCTGCTCAAGCGTTCCGCAACATCTGTTGAGGAATTCACTACGAGAATATACTCAAAAAAAAATCAAAATTAAAAATCTTTCCCGGGGACCGGTCCCTCAACCCTGGCCGAATCCGTGTGCCATCGCGTATTTGACCAAGCCAACACTATTCGATATAGAGAGTTTTTGCATTATGCGCCAGCGGTGCGTTTCCACCGTTCGTGGGCTGATCCCAAGGATTTCTGCAATTTTCCGGCTCGTGTTTCCTCCAACGATCAGGCGGAGGATCTCCTTTTCCCGGTTGGTGACTCTGGGACCGGCCGGCATCGCCTGTCCTGACCTGGCAGGGCCTGGATGGTCAGTCCGCATGGATTCCAATTCTGCCTGAGACCGGCATAATTCATCGTATTGCATGTCCAGCTCAATTTGATGTATTTGAAGTTCATAAATTGTTTGGTGGAATTCCTCCACCGTCGGGGGCTTGTGCGCTTCCCAATGGCGAGCGGGCCTTTCCTGAAACCGGGCCTCGGCCTTCAAACGCAACTCAAGGATCGGATCCACCGGGCCCTTCATGTTCACCATGGTGCACTCCAGGCAGGTTGACGAGGCCACGTCGCTCCGCACCACCAACACTACTCCCATTGCCAGAATTACAGTACAACTGGATTTGGGTGCACGGGTCCTGGCAATCGCCAAATCAGATAAACTAATCATTACTTGTCTGGCGGTTTGACCCATCCCGTTTCGATGATCTTCCACAGGGTGTCCGGCATGGGCTGGGATCGGCCATTGGCGCCCGTGACGACATGCACCGTGGTGGCTTCAGACAGGCGGGTCTCCCCGCGCATGACCCGGTAGGCGAAGGTGACCTTTCTCCGGCTGGCATCTTGAATGCGGGTATAGACATCAACTAACTCATCGTAACGAGCGGGTTGGCGGTATCTGACATGGAGTTCGCCCAAGGGCATGAATACCCCTTGGGCTTCCCACCCCGCGTAACTCTGACCGAGTTCGCGAAGAAAATCCGACCGGCCAAGCTCAAGCCAGACGGGATAAGCGGCATGGTGGACAATGCCCATTGCGTCAGTTTCGGCGTACCGGACCCGGATGAGAGTGTGGCTTTCCATGGATCCATGGTAATTGGGATGGCCATGATCGTTGCCCAGGAGTTGTCCAACTCCTTCCAGAGTCACTCACACACCCACCTTTATAGGATCGACCTTGGCCGGGTTTGGTGATTAGCTTTAACCATGAGCCTGCGCCCGATCTCCCTGCACAATACCCTCACCCGGACGGTGGACCCGGTGGTCCCCCTGGTCCCGGGGGTGATCTCGCTCTACACCTGCGGCCCCACCGTCTACAACTTCGCCCACATCGGCAACCTGAAGACCTACCTGTTCCAGGACCTGCTCAAGCGGACCTTCCTGGCCGCCGGCTACGATGTCCGCCATTGCATGAACATCACCGACGTCGAGGACAAGATCATCCGGGATTCCCAGAAGGACGTGGCCGCCGACGCCGACAACGGCGCCCGCCACGCGGCCATGAAGGCGCTCACCGACCGCTACACCGAAGCCTTCCTGCAGGACCTGGGCGAGCTGGGCATCCTGCCGCCCAGCTACACCCCCCGGGCCACCGCCTACATCCC
>Ga0316217_10003731_pt1 | contig 17008 bp, 17 predicted proteins | sample 1anoAmetaG_FD_203633 | JGI IMG/M metagenome (GOLD analysis project Ga0316217, IMG submission 203633) | Freshwater microbial communities from Trout Bog Lake, Wisconsin, USA - 1anoA | ecosystem: Environmental > Aquatic > Freshwater > Lake > Hypolimnion/Profundal zone | place: USA: Wisconsin...
CCCAGTATCGGGGTCAGTCCGTAGACGAGAAAAAAGACGGTAAAGACAAGAAATACTGCGGCTTCGCAGATGGTAGCCCAAGGGGGAAGCCATTTGCGCCAGCCTTCGGAGCGAGCAGGTTCAGGTGGTTCCAGATTAGTTTCCACTTCCAGCATTTCTCCAACGGGCAAGCCGTTGCCTGTTTCGCACAGAAAAACAATCTCAACTTAGCTCAGACCGGCGGGGGAGCCTGTCTGGGACTACGCCTTCCGCGCCGGGAAGTGACGCGACAATAGTACTCGAGATTCTATAGGGATAAGGCTATCAGATTCACCCGAAAACTCAATCATCCTGGAGGGTTGCATCCTGTGGCACCAGACACACTGCCGCGCAACTCTGCCAGAATCTCTTCAAGTGCGCGAGCCAGCGGCCCATTCAGCGTGCAGCCTGAAGCGCTTCCGTGGCCTCCACCGCCCTTCCTTTCGGCAATCTCGGCCACGTTGACTTTACCCTTGCTGCGCAGACTGAGGCGAACGCGCCCTTCCGGCAACTCGCGCAGAAACACTGCCGCCTCTACTCCAGAGATGCCCACCGCGAAGTTCACAATGCCTTCACAGTCCTCCTCTGCGGCGCAGGTGCGCACCATGTCCTTTTGCGTTACCCACAGCCAGGAAAGCCGGCCTTCACGTTTTAGATTGGACAACGCCGCGCCCAGCAGCAGGACCTTGGATGTAGGGGTTGAAAAACACACTTCCCTGGCAATCGCCACCGGATCGGCCCCGGCCAGTACCAATTCCCTCGCCAAAGCAAAGGTCGACGCCTTCACTGTGCCGTAAGTAAAGCCCCCCGTGTCAGTGAGTACGGTTGTGTAGAGGCAGGTGGCCATCTCTGGCGTTACCGTGGCTCCGGCCGCCAGTACCAATCTGTAGACCATTTCGCCCACACTGGCCGCCTCATGGTCGATCCAGTTCAGGTCGCCATACATCCGGCCGCTGAGATGATGATCGATGTTAACCGTAAAAAGGTCTTGCAGGCCGCGCAACTGGGCACGCTCAAGGCCGTCGCACTCAAGAAGGATTGCGGCGTCGTAGGGACCTTGGATACGCACTGCGCGACGAATACCGTCTGCGCCCGGCAATCCGCGATAGATGGCTGGAACTCCGTCAGGTGTTACCAGATCGGCACGCTTGCCCATCTGTTCGAGGAGCATGCCCATGGCCAGTACGCTGCCCACCGCATCGCCATCTGGCCGCGCGTGAGAGCACACCAGAAACCGTTCACCCTGGCGAAGAACCTCAAGAATTGCGGCTATAGAATCCGCGGCGGCCCGGCCGGATGAGTCAGCATAGGCGTCCTCTTGCGCGGCATCTTGAGCATCGAGAACCGAATTCAGGGGAGGAAAATTCATGCGCCGCTACTCGGTGGGAGCCTTGGGTTCCGCGACGGGCTGCTGCTCCGCTGCCGCTTTCTGTCTCTTTCGAGAGCGGCTCATCAGTTCCTCAATGCGCGCCTGGAAACGACCCGAGCGGTCTGCCAGAAAGCTCAACTCCGGCACATGGCGTACGCCCATCCTCTCCTTCAACTCGAAGCGAATGAATCCTTTGGCGGCCTCAAGACCGGCAACGGTATTCTCCTCGGCCTTGGCAATGTCTTTCACTGAGGTGTCCACGGCAACGTAAACCCGCGCCGACTTGGCACCGGGATTCAGCGCAACCTCTGTCACATAGCAGAAATCGATGCGCGGGTCAGAGAGTTCGCCCTCGATCATGGCGCCAATTTCCTCTCGCAGCGTCTCCGCCACCCGGTCTTGATGATGCTTCCGCGCTCTATGTTCCGGCATGGTTTCCTCCTTGCTGGCGTAAACCATTCAGCATAACAGAGCGAACACTATCGCAAGTTGAAGGAGTTGGTTCCAGTACCGGGTCAGAACCTGGGCAGCTATGGCTACAGTTCAAGCGGTGCGCTTCGCTGCGACATTCTGTTCTACGGAACAACCGTGGAACTGGCCCCAACGGGCGTTGCGCTGCTTACTGCCTGCTCCTTTTGCACCTTGGTAGCCTGCAGGATATCTAACAGGTGATTCCAAACCGCTGACCCGCCGGAGACCAGCAAGCCTGTAACCGCCCATACGAGCCAGTCCGCCCTGTTTCCCCACTCAAATGCTCTGAACTGCGGCATATTCAGCGGATTGAGCCCGCTGAGTGCCGTGACAAAGACTCCGCTGACAATTGCGATGGTTTGAATGGCACCACTGTAGCGCGCTTTTCCCAGCCTGCTGGTAAGTGCTGTGCCAAGCCACTGCTTGATGGTCTCGGTAACACGCTCCGTCGCCACACTCAGGCCGATCATCTGAGTTAGGAAAATCGTCCATGTGTTGAATGGATCAGTTCCCATCGTCCCTCCACTTTGCTGTGCTCAAAGCTAGAACCCTGTCAGTCCGCCGAAACCCGGGGAAAATGCCGATACCCGACGGCAGGCGGCTCATTCACCCAAGGCGTTCCGCAAGCCTAGCAGAAACAACAGGTTGTGCAAGTAACTTAGAGACTATTAAGGAAGTGGTAATCAGCAGGAAACACACCTGGCTCGCTGCCGGGCTTCAGCTCTCGAGGTATTCCCAGAACGAGTCTGCCAGCTCGGCGCCAAGTTCGTTCAACATTCGCCTCGCGGCGCGTTCTACCTCTTCGATGAGCCCATGCAGATAGTCTCGCGAACGCGAAACAGCCACCACTCCGATGGTTGCTGACTGCCACGTGACGGCCTCATCCATCTCCGCCACCGAGACATTGAATCCCTGCTTCAACTGGTCTTTAAGAGAACGCACCACCTGCCGCCGGTCCTTGAGCGACTGGGCGTGCTCGATGCGGACTTCAAGAGTCAACTGGGCGACGGGCATGGCATCTCTGAGATTTACACCGTCAGTGTAAGCCCGATTGCACTCTCCGGGCAGACTTTTTTCTGCCGGCAAGTTGCACTCTGCGCCGGGCTGTTGCTCCGTTGGCAGAATGCCCTTGTAACTTACCAGACTTGGCAGCCTTATATAATCGGTCGTTGCTTCCATACGAAGCAGCGGAGGATTCAAATGGACGTGATCTACATGGTTCTGCTGGCGATTGTCGCCATTATCGCTCTTTCACTGGTCCTGGGCAGCTTCTTCACAGTCAGCACGGCTCAGGTAGCCGTGATTACTCGCTTCGGCAAGTTCCTTCGCGTGGCTGAGCCGGGATTGAATTGGAAGATGCCCTACTTCGACACCGTGGCAGGCATCGTAAGTTTGCGCGTCAACCAGATCACTCTGACCATGGAGACAAAGACCAAAGACAACGTCTTTGTCACCATTCCCATCTCGGTGCAGAATCGCGTGCGCCCGGAGAAGGTATATGACGCCTTTTACAAGCTGTCTGACCCGGTGGCGCAGATCAAGAGCTATGTCGAACAGGTGATTCTGGGGCATGTGCCCGGCATGACACTGGATGAAGTATTTGCTACGCAATCGTCCATCGCCGCTGCCGTCAAGCAGGAACTTGATGCGGATATGGCCACCTTCGGCTATGAGATCGTCAATGTACTCGTAACCGACATCATTCCCGACTCAAAAGTAAAGTCGGCCATGAACGACATCAACGCCGCGCAGCGTGAGCAGGTTGCCGCCAATGCCAGGGGCGAGGCAGAGAAGATTCTCGTGGTTAAGAAGGCTGAGGCTGAAGCCGAGAGCAAAGCGCTGCAAGGCCAAGGAATCGCCAATCAGCGCAAGGCTATCATTGAGGGCTTGCAAGTTTCAGTCGAGCAATTCCAAAAGGCTGTCGAAGGTGCTTCGTCAAAAGAAGTCATGCAACTGGTGCTGGTTACTCAGTACTTTGACACGCTGAAGTCCATTGGCGAAAACGATAAGACCAATACGCTGTTTCTGGCTCATTCACCGGCTGCCGTCAAGGATATTTCCGCTCAGATTCTGGATTCCATGCTGGTAGCGCAGCGCTCCAACAGCTAAAGGCAGACACATCCGGTCCGTACCCATCTTTTTCACGTTTCTCGTGGGAAGGATGGGTTGCCCCGGCGCAAGCTCTCCGCGCACCTGCCGATACCGGAGATTCAGTCAGAGAACTGAGCCAGTTGTTCAGGCTCCGGCGCGGGCGTAAACAAGCTCACCACCACCATGGCCCCCATGGCCGCAAACAACGCCGGAAAGATGGCGTCGCGCTCAGCCAGGATGGGCGGAAACCATGTCTTTACGCCCGGCACATCCCACACCAAAGTGACCACAGTGCCGGCCGCAATAGCTGCCACCGCTCCCCACGCCGTTACCCGCTTCGAGTAAAAAGCCGCCAAAACCACCGGAGTAAGGGCGGCTGAGTAAATTGTGTATGCCCACAACATCTTTTGAAGAATGCTGGGAGCATAAATCGCCTGGTAGAGTGCCCAGCAGCCCAGCAAAACCACGGCTAGCCGCGAGACGATAAGTACCCGCTTGTTGGACGCTCCTGGGGAAATATAGCGCACAAATACGTCGTTCACCAGGTTCGTAGCTGGAGAAAACAAGTAATTCGAGGCCGTCGAGATGACCTTGGCAAATACCGCTCCCAGAAGCAGCGCGCCCATCAGAGCGGGCAGTCCGTGGCGCGCTGTGTAGGGAATGATCTCGTATGGCTGGCGTGCAACTTCGCCCGTCGGATAGAGCGCCGAGCCAAAAACCGCAATGGCCACAATCAGCGTCTCAAGCAGCAGCGTTCCCAATATCCAGCCAATGACTGAAATGCGCGCATCTTTTTCAGACCTCGCCGAGAAGAACTTCTGGTACATCACCTGGTTGCCCAGCATCAGCAGCATCGTGGGCACAAGAAACTCAAGTGCGCGGACCAATGTCAGGTTGCCCAGAACCTGAAAGTGCGACTGCGGCAGCGAGGCGTGCAGTCCAGCCCAGCCTCCCGCCTTCAGGAACAGCATTGGCGCTGCGATGATGCAGATCACGGTGACCAGCGAGCCGATGGCCACGTCCATGTATGCCACGGAGGACATGCCCGCCAGCGCCGTAGTTAGAATTACGAAAGCAGCGATGATATAGGCGCCTAGCTCCGGCGTGACAGCATCTGGAAAGATAAGATGCAGCACATTGCCGCCGCCCTTGAACTGATAACTGGTGATTCCCACATAGGCAAACAGAATGGCAAAGGTACCCAACACCCGCGCAACCTGGTTGTAGCGTGCCTCCAGCAGGTCAGGGAGCGTGAACTGCGCAAACTTTCTCGCGCGCGGCGCAATAAAGTAAATGAGCAGAAGCCCCAGCCAGCCCCCTGCCGGCTGCCACAGTGCGGCAAATCCGTTTCTGTATGCGTTCTCTGCGCCGGCAAACAACGACCCGGCGCCAATCCACGAAGTGAGCAAGGTGAGCACCAGCACAGCCGCCGGCAAGGACCGCCCAGCCACCAGATAGTCAGCCTTGGTCTTCACCTGCGAAGTGCGATAAAGTGCCACAGCCAGCAGCGCAGCAACAATTACGGCCAGAACTGCAACATAAAGATGAGACATTCGCGGGGATCCTCGCTGGCGGAACCAGGGTTTTCTGAAGTGTACCGGATGGAGAAGGCACTCTGCGCAGCAGCGCGATTTGACCCCTATGGGTGCTGTTGGTAAACTGATATTGCGGGGTGGAGCAGCCCGGTAGCTCGTTGGGCTCATAACCCAAAGGTCGTAGGTTCAAATCCTACCCCCGCAACCAAAAAGATTATGCAGGTCAATGACTTGGAGGCTAGCCTTCAGGTCGTTTTTATTTTTGAAGTCCAATTGGAGACCAATTTCCCACTCCAAGGCAAATTGAGGCTTCAACGGTTCTCATTACACACCTCTTCTGTGTGTGAAAATCACTCCCTACAATTAAGCCTTGTTACTCTTTCCCCGGAGTTCTTTTGCTGCCTTATCGTAGGCCCTTGCTGCCTCATCCAAGGTATCGAAAGTACCTAGATATTTTTTCCCTAAGCCACCCAAAGAAATGCGAGCCTGGAAACGTCCCTGGTAGGGATAAACCCCTAGCTGAGGCTTTTTCTCTCTTGGGGTGAGCGCAACGATCTCGCCTGACCCCAGGGATGCTGTACCGGCCAGATTGGCTTCCTTAAGGGCTTCCATTGCAGGCACGGTGCCATACTCGATGGTCATGGATATGTCTGAGTGGCGCATCAAGTCTTTCTGCATCTCTAAGCTCAGGCCACCACTCTTCTTCAGGATGTTGCGATAGGTGTGGCGAAGGGTGTGCCAGCCAAAGTCTGGCACTCCGAGGCGCTTGCCCAGTGGGGCGAAGTAGCACTTCTGGATCGAATCCCTCCACAGAGGGCGGCCAGTCTCCAGAGAGCCAAACACCCATCCATTGATAGAGGGCTCCTCGTCCTTCCAGAGCTGGAGGGCCTTCTGTACTGCCGGGTGCATGGGAATCTCGGCATAGCTGTCTTCGGTCTTGGGCAGGTCCATGTACTTGCCGACCACCGAACGTTCCACCGTGATGGTGGCCTTCTTCAGGTCGATGGACTCCCATCGCAGACCGAGAATCTCCGAGGCCCTCAGACCCGAGAAAAGGCCGATGACCAGGATTACTTTCTCGCGCACGGGTAGCAGGTCGTCGGCAAGCATCTTGGACAGGTGGCTGCCATCGAGGACACCCCTCTTGGGCTTACCCTTGGGCGCAGAGCCTTTGATCTTCACAACCTCCATCGGGTTGCGCTGCATCTCAAGCACCCCCCAGGCAATCGCCCGGTCAAACATCTGCGAGAGTAGCCCGAGTAGATGGCGTTTGCTCTTGGGGCTCATCGAGTGCGCTGGGCGACCAGGCATGGGGGTGGTCTTAAGGTGGTGTAGCCACGCCTCCACCAACATGGGGTTTCTCACCATGTCCATAAGGGACGTTTTGCCAAACTCGTCAGACAGTTTACGCAGGTTTGAGATAATGGAGGCCCGTGTGCTGACCCTCTCAGGTAGCTCTTTCTCCTCAAACAGATCAGCCAGGTCTTTGAAGGTCGTCACACGAGACTTGTTGTTGATCTCTACCCTCAAATTGAGAGCCTTGCGTTCTGCCGCAGACTTCATGGGCAGTTCGCTCAGAGTGCCGAGGAAAGCAGCCTTCTTAACGCCGTTTTCCCTATACCGCAGCACCCAGTAGGACTCCTGGGTTTTCCGTGCAATCAATTGCACGGAACCGTTCTGGTACGAACTGTTTCGATTCATTTCCCACTCCTTTGGGACTTTGCTGTATCTGTTTTGATGTGATCGAACAAGATGTAACTCATTCATTATAATATATTTAAATTATTTTACCTCTGCGGGATTCTTTGGTGTAGGGGGGATAGAACCGATCCGGGCTTCAAGAACAACCTGCCCGGTTAAAAGACGCTGGAATTACTTCGGGCTTCTTTTTGGCATGACCGTTAGCGCCCGCTCGACATCCCATCCGCGATGCAGTCTAGTGATAATCGTGTTCGGCCCGATGTTCAACCGCCGCGCCCATTCGGCCACGCTGGCAGAAGTTCCGTTCCACTCAATGATCCTGGCTCCTCCATGGTATTTGCTGGCCAAGTACCGGGGCCCCCAGTAGCAGTTTGATTTGCTCCAAGGCTTCTTGGGGTCACGCGCAATCAGCACCAATCCGTCAGGGCGTAGCCCCATATCAGCCAGAAACCCATCAAAAGTATGCCACTTGGCGATACTTTGGCGGCCTTGCACATTCAGGTTTCGCCAGGCGCATCGGGTACTTCTTTCCTTCCGCTGCTGTTCTTGTTTTGAATTCGTACTCATAGCTCTTTCTGGGGTGAAATTGGTTTGGCACCAGCATATCAAGAACGATGGTTATACCATACGGCACAATAGCCACTCCAGACCTGCAATGCGGCGGTAAAATTGCTGCAACCATGCCTACTGATATTGTTCGCCATGTTTCTCCGGAGGAGCAGGAGCTTGCTAGGAAGCGCGAGGAACTCGCCTCGCTTCAGGCCCTGCTTGCAGATCGCGAGTTACAGCTTGCTACCCTTCGTTCGCAAGTCACGGCATTTGAGGGGCGCTATCTGCGTGAGGTCGGTGTCCTCTACGCTGAACTCGACGACTGGAACGCGAAAATTGCAGAGTATGCGGCTCAGAGAGCCGGTACGGAACAGGCGCGTACCGCCGCCGCCGAGGCCCGTGCTCAGGCGGATCAGTCTCATGCGGCGGCGCATGGTGAAGCTGCCAAGGCTCAGGACTTCAAGCCGTCGCCCGAGGTGGACCGGCTCTTCAGGGAGGTGGCCCGGCAAATCCACCCTGACTACACCGACGACGATGCAGACCGGGCTTTGCGCACACGGTTGATGGCAGAGGCCAATCTGGCCCGTGAGCGCGGCGACGCCGACGCCCTGCGGGCGATCCTTGAGGAGTACAAGAGCAGCCCAGAATCTGTGAAAGGCGACGGACACGCAGCCGACCTTCAACGTATTCTTCTTCAGATCAAGCGGATTGAGAAGCGACTGACTCAGATTGACTCCGAGGTTGCCGAACTGAACGCATCCGAGATTGCGATGCTGATGGCCAAGATTGAAAGCGCATCGGCCAGCGGGCGCGACCTGTTGGCCGAGATGGTGAATGACGTCCAACAGCGTATCCGGCTGGCGCGAAGCGAATTCAATTCCCTGACTTCGGCTGAGAGCGTCCGATGAACTCCGACGGAAACAATTCGACTGAACTTGCTAGAACGCAAGTCGCTGCACTTGCGAGATCAGGGGCTCGGACGCTTGCCGTGCGTGGGAGAGACTTGCTTCAAAGAAAAGAAGAGGCAGCAGAGTGGCTCCGTAAGGGACTGGAACTGCGAGATGTGGCCCCTAATGATCCCCGCGTAAGAGGCCCGATCAATCCTTATGCTGTGACTCCACCTAACGATGAGACGAAATTCCGAAATGCAATCGAATACGTCAGGTTGATTAAGCTGGGCGATTCTGCGGAAGCCGCTGCAATGAAACTACACATGACGAGCGAGGACCTGGAATTTGCCAAGACGGCACACTTTTTTATGCCGGACACATTAGCAAAATTTGCCCACGATGAAGAACGACGAATTCAAGATGTTTTACTGAAGCGCGAGAAAATGCTCGATGAAGCGTATCAGTGTTTTGTAAAAGGGAACAGCCTTGACCCACTTAATACCGAGTTGATGTATCACCTCGCCAATGCCTTAAAGCAAGCCTATGATTCAGCGCCGGAATCCGACGAAGAATGCCAACCGTATCTTGAAAGATCGTTTGCGCTATTTAGGCAGGCGGCTGCTCTTGGCCATACAGAATCGCTTTTTGAGTTAGGGAACCAGTATTCTGGCCGAGACACAACTCTCGTGAAGGTGGATCACGAACAGGCGACAGAGTTGTATCGAATGGCGGCAGAAAAAGGCCATTTGATGGCTCACGTGATATTAGCTGAATGCTACGCCCACGGTATCGGCGTGAACCAAGACGACGAAATGGCCGCTTATTTGTCTCTCAAGGCCTCTAACTTGGAGGATGAGAATGCGTGACCTAGGTGCAGATGCCCTAATGTCCAGGAGGCTTCAATGGAGCATGAAGTGAAGAGAGGATGGCGGCAATTAGCGAATTGTAAGGGCACATTCAGCGGATACTTTGTAGAGGGTTTTAAGTATCGCGACGAGAGCGGAGAGAGCGGGTGGCACACTTGTTCGTATCGGTCGAACCCAATAAGCAATCCTGTTCATGAATTTTGGGTCAGTGGCGAAACATTCCGTGATTTTGAGATGGAACCTCCCGACGAGAGCCTTAACCTGAATGCGAATATCGGCGGGGTTGCAGAGAACCTCGATAGGGCCGAAACTGAGGCCGTGCTAGAAGCAATTCGGGCATGGGAGGAAGAATTGCGTGCCACATAGGACAAGAAAGGAAAAAGGATGACAGCGGGAAGGCGCATAACATGCGGCAAGACTGTTTGGGCGGCGATTGAGACTCGTCGCCGGGGAATCTGCGTCTGGTTGGGGTTCGTGGTGGTTCTCCTGTTGACCATTTTTCCGCCGTGGATTCAAACCACACGGACTGATCTCAGCGAGGGGCGTCGAACCTTTCACGACAAGCTCTGGCATGCTCCTGTATTTCATCAGCCTCAGCGTCCCCATATGGGTTTGGGATCATGGTCATCTATCGAAGTGGATTATCCTCGGATGGTGACAGAAATGATCATGGGCGAATGCTTTGCATTGGCCTTGTACTTGACATGGGGCAGGAAGCAAGACAAGTGAATCACGATTCCGAATGCTGAAAGTATGTGTGATGGTGGCTACCCGCAGTGTTTTTTATGTTTGAGCCAGTATCCTGACCATCCGAGCAGCAGAATCCCCAGCCATAGGTCGATTGGCTGCCACTGTGAGCGTTGCATTCGAATCGGTAAGAAGGGGTTCAAGAAAAGCGCAATGACGACGAAGGCCCATGAGCAAATCTGCAAACCAGCCTTGTGCGATCTCCATGCCCAGTAGACTGCGCCGACCGTGGTAACAAGCCGTAGCACCATGTAAAAGCTGTAGGAGTGCCTACCGTATGCTGCAATAAACAGCAACACTGCGCCGAGTGCGGTTAGGCAAGCTTCCATGAGTCTTCTGTTGTTCAATGCAGCACCATTTGCGTAACCCCAAAGCCAATATTTGGCGCAGGCAGAGCTACCACTGGATGCTATTTCCAGGGAGCGATGGCTTGCCAGTTGACAGGGAATTGCATCGCCCGAAGATTGACTGTCGGATGGGCGTTGAAGAGAGCCTTGAGCCGTTCTCCCCAGAGAGAATCAGGAGCAATGTCGGCCAGCAGCGTTTGGATCATCAGCGCAATCACATAAAAGCGGTCATTGCTAATGCCGCTTGCCTTCCACGTCACGGGCAATTCCGGCTTGACGGCAAGCTCTCGATTCCAAAAACGGCTGTGATGCGCGCAGACGTTGCGAACCGCAGTCAAAGCATGGAGCCAGCTCACAAAGACGGGTTGCGGCTGATTGAATTCGCGGGCGATTTTCTTCCGGAGGCTGGTCCTCAAGTGTTCATACATCTTCGACAGCGCGCCGAAGCTGATCAGTTCCGTTGCCATCCACACGGGCAAGTCCGTTTCTGAGGTGTACTTGGTTCGATAGTGGGCGATGAAAACCTCGGTCGATCTCCCCTCTTCGCGCCGGAGAATTCTCATGAAGTCGGTATGATTGAATGCTGCCGCGAAGTTAGCGGCGTCCGCATAGCCGAAGACTCCCAGGTCTTTTCCTATTTCGTACGTAATGACTGCGCGGACGCTGATTTCAATTGCGTCCAGGGCTTCGAGCACAAGCCGCCGCAGATCGGCATCGAATCGATAGAGATCATTGATTTGTTCAAAGGTCGTCCCCGGACGAAAATTGCCGGTGGCAGCATCTTTGAATGGGATGAAGTACGCACTCAGGCGGTAATAGCCGATTTGTTTCAGCCAAAACAGCGTACTCGCCCTGTCTGCGCAAGCGAGACCGCGACGGATGAGTAAATCGACTTGATCTTCGTACGGAAGATGAGGCTTGTCGTATTTCATTGAAAAATGAAAAACCCGCCGATTTGAGCTTCACCTGTTTCCAGGGAGAGGCTTGGCGGGTATGTCATCACCAATGGTGATAGAAATGCCGCCAATTGTCAAGTGTTTTACTGTGGTTGGCCGGATCGGAAAGCATTTGAAAGCCAGCAAAGCCATTCCTTTCCTTTCAGATAGCCACTCATCACCACCACTTCTCGATTCTACCTCCCATTTCCGGCAGCGGGTTTATCGCCGGGCTGAAAATAAAGATGTTTCTGTGAACTACAGTTTCCGAATCACTTTTCACTCCCCTTTAGCAAGGAAAATTGGCTAGACTTGCGGGTGAATTACTCGTGCAATTGATTGCACGTATTTGCGCCGAATCAGTAGATCAGAAGATGGCCATTAGTGCCGAGGTAGTTGCCTTGGATGCCTGCTGGTCACTGGTGCCGATGTAGCGCATGGTCGATCCGATAGCCTTATGGCCAAGTTGTTGTTTTACAAGGGCCAGATTGACGTTGGCGGCAATCAGGTGACTGGCCAGGGAGTGCTTGAGAGCGTGCGGATGCTGTTTTTCAGGCGGTAGCCCGGCGTCCCGAGCCAGATCACGGAAGAGCCGAAAGAACTGGGAACGGTCCAACCGCCCGCCCTTCTGGCTGGTGAACAGGAAATCGGAGCCATCGCTCCGGCGAACCTTCAGCCAATCCCGAAGCGCCTTCTGTTCGTTCAACAGTGGTTCGCCCTTGTGTTCGGTCACTGCCTGAGTCGTTTTGAGTGACCCCTTCAGGCGGCTAATCACGATGGCCCCGTTTTTCAGGTCCACATCCCCGAGTTGGAGGTTGCAGACCTCAGAGGCCCGCATCCCGTGCTTGTAAGCAACCAGAACCATGGCCCACAGGCGAGAGCCTTTGGCCTTGGCGGTACGGAGAACGGCGAGCACTTCAGCAGGTTCCAGGTGCTGCATGGCGGTTTCAGGGTGCTTGCACACTGAGGGTATGGTGGCTGGCATTGTCACTCCTTTGAAATGCAACAGTATGTTGGAATTTGCCTTCTGGGTTTGCCGCGTAAGTGGTTTGTTTTCGATGTGGCTGATTCTGGAAATGCAACAAAATGGATAGTTTGTTGTATTTTGAAAGGCCCTAGTGGTGGTGGACGGACGGGGCAGGGAAACCATTCTCTGCTGGTGGATGCACTGAGATTGTCAGGCCGTCGTAGCAATAGAACTCGGGCAGCCAAATGTCGTCAGGGTCCAGCCGTCCGTAATGCTCGAATGCCAGGCAGGCAGCGTACATGTGGAACCAGACGCCCATGAAGCGAACATCATCCCCGGCAGAGTGGAGGCCGTCACAACACCAGCGCGGAATCGGCTTGGGGTGCTTCCACATCTCCCTCGCACGATCAATCAATTCGCTGGCCTCGGCCTCAGTAACCGAAACAGCTTGATTGGCAATTGGGCAATGGCCACCGGCCAGCATCCAGGCAGCTTGGGTCAGGAAGTTGTTGTCTTTGGCTAGAGCGGTCCGCGCACTCAGATGTTGTGCAATCAATTGCACAGCAATTGCATGGTTGTACTGCCCGGCAATTTCGGCCAGAAGCTCGGCTTGCTTGGTATGGCTCATGCGGGCATTGGCGAGTCCGAGAACTCCGGCGATGGACAAAACCCTATCCTGCGTTTCAATCCCTTCATGGATAAGGCGAATCATGTTCTCGGCGGTCTGGAAGCCGTCGTAGTAGAGAAGCTTGCGCTCGGCAAGCAAACCGCAATAGATGTAGTCCTTGCCGCCAGAATCGGAGTGCCACCAGTTCGGCGCTTTGCAAATGCGAACGACTTCGGCGGCAAGGCACTGAATGTCCGTGTTGGCCCGCGCCAGCATTGGGAAGTTCTTCGCAACCTCTTCCATCACGGCTACGGAGTGACCATCTTCGACCGCTCCGATGAGCAACCGTCTTGCAGTACGGAAGCGGCTTCCGTCTTCGTGAAAGGTGTCCAGGTAGCAGAGCCAGTACACGGCATCCAGTGGGCGGCGTAGGCGCAGAGATTTCACCAAACCAGACAGGGCCTGGGAAAATGTTGGGCGTGCAGACGGAAAGAAAATGCGCTTCTCGCTGTAGATGCCAACAGCATTTAAGTGCTTGCAGGGGGTGCCGGGAGTCGAACGGAACTCAGAGCAATTGCACAATCTGTGTTCGAGTGAAATCCGGTACCAAGATTGGCCGCTGAACGATTTGAGGTAGATGTCTGATCTTACAGAATCCATTATGTTTATCCCCGTTTATTAGACGCGGTGGACAGCTTAAAGACTTGATAAATTTACTAGTTGCGCAATAAATGCGAAGAATTTTCAGCTTGTTGCTTAGGATGCGCAGAGCATTCTTTTTAGGGGGATATATGAGGTAGAAACGACGCATCTACATCGCGTGCAGGCGGAATGAAGCAGGGAGTATACGTACAGAGTGCGGGCTTTTAAACATTGTTTTGAATGATTCATCTGATGTTTTCAAATTTGGGCATTCTGCTGCTGAAGAGAAGTCAGAACTACAACATATTTTGCTGGTGCGGTGGCGGATGGGCAGAAGTCCGTCCACCACCGTTCTGTGCAATTGATTGCAGAGATTAGATAGCCGCCAAATCGATATGCGGGGCTACCTCCAATTCACTTTCCACTTCCTCCATAGAGAGAAGATTGAGATCGACCATCAGGGAGATCGCAATCATCCTGTGCTTCAGCAAATATCCCGCGTGAGGAAAGGATGGGCAGGTAGCAATATCCGTAATCGACATTGTTTCCTCTGTGAACAGGCTCCAATGCTGGAATGCAAAATCAATAATGCGCCGAGAGATTCCAGCCGTATGTTGAAGCAGAGATTTGATCTGCCGACAATCCTTACCAGTCAGAGGAGCAAATCCTGTTCCATTCCAGATACCCAGCTTCTTCTGCCAGTAGTTTGCCAGTTCCAATTCTCCATCCTGCTTACTCATGTTCTCTCTCTATCTCTCTTTTCCGTGGACACGCGCTTCGTCTGCGACTCGCGCAATGCAGTGTTTTCATTTGGCCCACGAAGCAACTCTCTGAATCATGCGATTCAGAATTGCAAAGTGTTGTTTCAGGCTCTTCGAGCAGTGAATCAACAGTGACTCAAGTATCGCTCATGTTGTCTCTTGTTTATGAGCGGTGGGAGCGGACACACTGATACCTCTACCAGGTATCAGCTGCTCCATGACCGTACGGGCCGCGTCGCTCACCTTGTATAGCAAGGCGCTGGTGGGTGTTCTGGCTCGCTTGTGTAACCATCTCAGGAAGATGGTTGGTCTAACGATCCGAGCCTCGGTATCACTGATAGAACCGTTCAACAAACCGACATAGGCTGTCTCACGTCCTCGGACTCTTAACATATTGTCCGAATTCGCCGTCCTATCCCGATGAACGCCCGCCGCCGCAATGCCCCCTGGCATCCGGTGCCGTTTAACGTCAACGCCCACCGCCCACAACCGCTCTACAACCGCCTGCCGTCGCCGACAGGATTATGCATTGGTGATGCCTCAGCACGATTCGCTCCGTACTGAGGCTATTGAGCTGATATTGCATTGAGTGCAATCAAATTTGCCGGGCGAAAACACTACCTTGCGAATGCCTGCCTACGAAAAACAGGCCGATTGCGAATGGCCTTCTGTTTTTCTTCACGGGACTTAAGCCAATCGCGCACAGAGTCAATGCTGTAGAGAAAGGTCCTGCCAATTTTTACGCGCGGCGGTCCGTCACCTTTGGCGATCAAGCGATCCAAGGTGCGTGTTGCCATCTCAAGCTGCTCTGCAAGCTGCTCACGGCGCAAGTAGCCTTGCAATACAAGACCAGGCGAAACTTCATCAGTGGTATTGGGAATGGGATAGATGCTCTGTGCAGAGACAGGCAGTGAATCAAGCATAGCTCCTCCAAATCATGGAAATGCCTAACTCCACTCCATTGGAAGGTGGCTAACCTAGAAATACTTTCACATGCGTTGACTGTGAATGTCAACACATAAAGACAAGAACAACAAATATTTAGGCGCCCAAAGGTTTAAGTTGCAGTAGTGACAAATTGAACCAGCTTTTCACCTGTTTTTCACAGAAAACGAGATTCTCAAAATGTTTCGTTGCCGCACGCAGAGCGGCGTTTGGGAAGTGGTATAGCACATGCGCGTAGTAGCCTGTGTGTGACCAAGCTGAGTTCCGACTAACGGCAAGGACATACCGAATGCGACAAGATGCTAAGCAAAAATGTGCCGCGCTTCATGGTGAATAACCAACCCTCACACGCATTACGATGCTCCCCTAAAGTAATGTCATTGAACATGACGAGGTAACGCGTTAAGCACGGAACTTTTGACATAACGGAGTCTCATTTTGCCTATGGAAATCTAGTGCCTGAGTAGTAATATTTTCCCGTTACCAACTGATACACGATTTAGAGTCCAATTAGAGACAAGTTTTTTTGGACTCCGTGCAACTGTAGCCTACTACTGCAACTGTAGCCTACTACTGCAACAAGAAAGCCCTTTATTTTCATTGACTCGTTGTACTCATAACCCAAAGGTCGCTGGTTCAAATCCAGCCCCCGCAACCAAGAAATTAATGATTCTAAACGGCTTCCGTGAGTACACCGGAGGCCGTTTCCCCGTTTGGAGGGAATTTAGGCAAATCTTGGGCAAAGAATTCCTTGTCAAGAAGTGCTCCGAGTTCCCCAGCCACGCGAACATCATCTGCTGTCACCAGATGCGTGTACCCAATGGTTGTCCTCGCATCCACGTGCCCGAGGCGTTCTTGTCGAACGGCCATCGGAGCGTGCAGCGAGTCCAGCAAAGTGGCATTGCCATGGCGGAAGGCATGAGCCCCTCCATCCAACCCCAACATCTTTGAGGACCGGCTTCAGCGCCCGTTTGACGAAGTTGTCCGGTTCGAGCCGAACTCCCCCGCCAATACGCTTGCCGCTCGTGGTAAGCCGACCCGGCGTCAAGAACAACGGCTCGTCGGTTGCGCGTCCCTCCACGAACGGACGCAACTGCTCCGCCATCGAGGGTGAGAAACTGAAGACTCGCCGCATCACTTGCCCGTTCCTGACTCCCGCCTTGGGGGCTTTGAGTTTTCCCTGTTTTGTCCGCGACCTCTGCACCACGATGATGCATCGGTTCACGTCCACGTCCCCTACATTGAGGCCCAAATCTCGCCCCGCCGAATGCCCGTCTCAGCAACCAACCGCCACACCGTTTTATACGGCTCGGGTGACTTCTCGATGATTCGGCCAATCTCCTCAACTGAAAAGCAAGGCTGGCTCACGAAATTCCCGCAGGTTACCTGATTTCTTCCAGTCCTTAGAAGCCCCGCGTATGTAGCACGTGCTGGATGGCTTCAGCGCTCGCACGCAAGCCGGCCTCCTTAAACACATTCAATGGATCCGGCAGCAATCCCTCCACGCCACGGAGCCCAACAATCGATGGCACCGAGAGACACACGTTGCTAATGCTTCGATAGTCAG
>Ga0316217_10003734_pt1 | contig 17003 bp, 11 predicted proteins | sample 1anoAmetaG_FD_203633 | JGI IMG/M metagenome (GOLD analysis project Ga0316217, IMG submission 203633) | Freshwater microbial communities from Trout Bog Lake, Wisconsin, USA - 1anoA | ecosystem: Environmental > Aquatic > Freshwater > Lake > Hypolimnion/Profundal zone | place: USA: Wisconsin...
ACGGTGCGGTATTCCGGCGGAATCAGGGAATCCATCGGCTGGCCCAGGGCCTGATTTTCCGAGCAGGCGAAGAAATGGGTGGCCGCCTGATTAAACGTGGTAATGATGCCGGTGGTATCGAGGCTGACGATGGCAATGCCCGCCTGGGCGATGGCGGCTTGAAAGAAATCGACTGGGGGGTGGAGGGTAGGGAGGGGGTGGAGGGGGTGGAGGGGGGTGCGGTCTGGATGTTGGAGGATAAGGGGGCTTTCAGGGATCGCGGAGGATGCGGGAGCGGGGTTGGTCAGGGAGGGTGGCGCTGGGTAGAGCGGGTGAGCGGTTGAATGCCGATCACCGGGAGCCGTATGAAACGCTGTCATGCCTCCACCTTTCAGGGATTACAAGTCTGCCGGACTTGTGGCACTCCATTACCCAACGGTTGCGTGGCCGCACTTATTAGATGTATATCGGCTAAGTTCATTAAGTTTACCGGCGATTAGCGCGAACTTCAACAAACATTAACAGATATTGGCCGATGGAATTCTGCGTTTACGATGCAACCTGTTATTTTGCAGTATGTTGTGAAATACGCAAGTGTGTTTAAATGGGGATGGCCGGGCTTTATTTGGCGGTGTTTTTGGGTGTGGGCGACGCGGCAGAGCCCGGCGGGAGCGGGGCCTGATCGGTCAAAGGCAGGAAGACCAGCACCGTTTCCATGGGCGGAAGTTGGTCGGTGTTGGTGAGGAAGCGCGCGCCGACGGAGAATTTATTTTCCTTGGGGCTCGCCGGAGCCAGGACAAGAAATTGGGTGGCATCCAATGGCGCCGCGAGGCGCAACGTAGAGATGGTTTCCTCCCGGCGCTGGCTGGTGCGGACAATTCCGGTCTCTTCCGGGCCGCGCACCAGGGTGACGGTGCCCAGTTGTACCACCGGCTCGAGCTGAATGGTCAAACGGGCCTCATCCCGCTTGCGTGCCAGCGCGAGACGCAGGGAATTGTCGCAGCGATCGAAGTAGCGCACGTGCATGTCCCGGTCGCGATCGATTGCGGCGATGGTTTGCTGGGTAATGTTGGGGTGGGTGACGATATCCGCGCTCGAGCGGCCATCGGTTTGCAGGACATACAGTTCGTTGACCACACCGGTAACATCAATGAGTTTGTGGACGCCCGGCCAGCGCTCCAGCGGCGCCACGGCGGCGCGCAGGCCGTTTTCCGCCAGCAGAATGCTGGTTTCGGAATCCAAGGCGTCCTGATCGAGCTGACGCCAGATCTTCTCATTGCCACTGAAGGTGCCCACCGGGAGGGTCAGCTTGACCAGTTGCACCCGCAGTGGCGTGCCGGGGGCGATACGGCCGCCGGGCGTGGGGCGCAGGCTCGACGGATTGACCGTGACCATGCGATTGTTGCCGGTGTAGGTGGCGGTGGGGGCAAACCATCCGCAGCCGGCCAGAAGCAGGGCCAAGGCCAGCGGAGCCGCCTTAATGTGGGAACCATGGGTCATGGGGCGCATTGTAAACGGGGGAGGGGGGAAGCGGAAATGAAGAAGGAACAGGCCCGAAATAACTTCCGGACACGACGAACGTTCAACTTCCAACGCTCAACGTCCAACATCCAAAGAAACGGATTCGTTCAACGTTGAAAGTTGGGCGTTGAACGTTGGATGTTTGCTCGAAATCGGGGGGGGATTTCGATCTGTTCCAAATGACTTGATTGTATTTGATTCTCCAATTGCTCGATGACTCAATGGCCCGATGGTTCGATCACCCGATTCTTAATCGTGGCAGCCGCAGGAGGCGGACCAGTCGAAGTCAAAGCCGACGGACCATGGCTTGTCGGTACTGCCGTCGTTAACCAGGCGCACGATAAAGGCCTGGCGCGATTCGGCCAACTGGAGTTTCAGATTCGCATTGTCGCCGGCCTGGGCGTGGGTCAGCCAGGTTTCGAGCTTGGCGGATTCTTCGGCGGGGAATTGGAATTGCCGCAGCCATTCCTTGGCGTGCCGGTAGGCCTCGAGGGTGGTCTTGGGGGCGGTGGTCAGCTCAAGGCCCTCGACTTTGCCCCAGCGGCGGCGGGCGGCGACGGCCTGCAACCGGGCGTGGACGGTGCGTCCATCCTTCAGGCACAGGCGGAAGTCAAAATCCCCGCCCTTACCCTCGATGGTGTAATAGTCGTTGCTGCCGGTATCCGGCCAGTCGATGCGGGTGACGGAGCGATCGACCGAGAGGTCCCACGTGACATCCCCATTGGGTGCCGGCGCGGCGGGCAACGGATCGGGTGCCAGTGCCTGCCGGGAGGCGGAGGGCTGGCAGGCTGGCAGGGCCGCACCGCCGATCAGCAGCAATAGCCGCAGGGCAAGACGCATGGTTAACTCCCGTGAACGATGGGGACATTGTAAAGGAGCGGTGCGGCAAAAGGAACGGGGGCCAATGACGAATGACGAATGACGAAGGAAATTTCAATAAGCAATGTCTCAATGCCCAAAGACTTGGCGGAGTAAAGCCCCTGAGTTGGCCAGTTTAACAGGATTGTGCGTTCGCGAATGGGGGGCGGGTGTGGGGGCGATAACAAGGGCCGCGGCAGTGCAGAAATCTGCGGAAAGTCGGCAGGAGGAAGTTAAGGCTCCGCGTCATCCGGACGAAGTGAGTAATGTTGCGATCGTACCTGTGTTGGGGCGGGCAACAAGCCCGCGGCTTCTCGCCTCGGGAGAGGGTGTATTTGGAGAGGAGTTTACTATGGCTAAGCTGAAACTCATGGTTTCCGGCTGGACCCTGGTTGCCACGTGCCTGGTCGGCGCTATTGCCATCCTGGCGGGGCCCGGCGCCGAATCCAATCCGTAACCACACTACTGGCCTGAATACAGGGGCGAGTCTGGCGGTTACGCCGGCTTGCCCTTGTTCAGGCCGTGGTTACTGGGCACGCAAGATCCAAGAGGCATTGGCCTCTTTTTTTTTGCGCGCTAAACCAGTCTTGATTGTCGTTCGAGACGAGATCGTAATAACTTCCGGCATTCTTGACGAACGTTCAACGTCCAACGCTCAACGTCCAACGTCCAAAGAAATGGCTTCGTTCAACGTTGAACGTTGGACGTTGAACGTTGGACGTTTGCTCGAAATAGGGAAGCTATTTCGATCTCAACCCTTAGTTCCCCCTCTTGGCCGCCGTGGCCTGGCTTTCCGCCATGGCATCAAAGGTGCGGTTTTGTTCCACTTTGCCTTTGGCAGTCAATTCCGCGGTTTTTTCCGCCGTCAGCTTGTCCGCGGGGATGGCTTCATTGGTCAGGATGGTCAGGACGTTGTCCTTCATCTGGCCATAGCCGCCGGAAATCAGGAAACGCTGGATACCGTCGGACGACTTAAGGGTGATGAAACCCGTGCCCAGCTTGGTCAGCAGGGGCGCGCGCATGTTGAGTACGCCTACCAACCCATCGAAAGCCGGAAACTGCACCTCGGTGGTCCGGGTTTCCAGCACCAGGGCTTCGGGCGTGACAATGGCGACCTGAAATTCGTTGGCTGCGGCCATGGGTTTCTCCAGAATTAAGGTTGCCACAGAATACCAGAGGGAGCGTTTTGCGGCTAGTGGGCGGGATGGGGGAAGGAGGAAAATGACGAATGACTAATGACGAATGACGAATGACGAATCAACCCCCAATGATCAATGCTCAAATAACCAAACCACCGGGGGGGGATTGTTTCGTCATTGGTCTTTGGGATTTTGATCATTGATTCGTCATTAGTCATTCGTCATTTCAAGGGGTTGTTCTCCGCCGACAGATGGATCATACTGACCGCCAGTGGTTATGGAGCTCCTTTATGCGCATGGTATGGGGCGGGATTCTGCTGCTGCTGGTGGGCCTGCTGGCGGGCTGTCCGCCGGTGAAACTCGCCGCGCCGGTGGTGGTGCCGCCGCCGATTTCGCTGGCCGAGCAGGTGGCGCGGCTCAATAGCCGCAGTGCGGCACTGGCGGACCTCAAAGGTCATGGCAAGGTGACGGTGACCTATTTTGATGCCGATGGCAGCGGGCACACCCATGATGCCGATGGCACGTTGCTGTTGCACCAGCACCCGGACGATGCCGCCAACCCGGTCGATATGCTGCTGTTGGGGCGGGTGGTGGGTCAGGATGCCTTTGAAGCGGGCATGAACCGCACCCAATACTGGATGGCGGTGCGCCTGGACGCTAAGCACGCCTACGTGGGTACCGTGGCCAACATGGCTAATGTGGCGGCCGGAGTGATGCCTTTGCGGGCCGATCGGCTGGTGGAATTGCTGGGGATCACGCCGCTGCACAACAGCTCGCAGCAGCGCCTGGGCATGTTGGTCAACGAGCAAAATGGCACCAACGAGATATATTTGACGCAGGTTCGGCCTGATGGGCGCTCCGCCATTGAACGTGTGCTGGTGGTGGACCGACTGACCGGCCAGGTGACCCAGGTGCGCCTGTACAACCCGGACGGTACATTACTGGCGCAGGCAGAGCTGACGAAATATCGCCCGGTGAATGCCGCGGACGGTGGTTTGCCCGCGGCGGCTCCCCCGGAATTTCCGCGGCATATTGTCATTGAATATCCGGATCGCCACGTGCAGCGGACCGCGCGGGTGATTCTGGACCTGGGCAACATGGCGGCCGTGGCGCCGCTGGCCGCCAAACGCTTTGCGATGCCGGATTTTGCGGAGCAGGGGTTGACCGTCGTGGATCTGGATCAATCGGAAAAAGGTGATGGCGTTCCAGTGGACCACCGATGAACCTGGCGCGGCCTGGGCGCAACCAAAAGGAATAAAAAGGCATGCACGGCCTTGGACGCCTGGGCACGCGAGAGTTCCACGCCTTGCTGGTCTATCCCCGCGGTCAAACGCGTGAGCGCGGGCCACGAGGGTTGTGGCAGCAGGGCGCGGCCGACCAGGGCCGTGCGGCCGCGGTAGCGGTGGCGAAGCGGTCGCGAATCGCGGGAAGCGTGGGGCTGGCCGGAGCGGACGATCCACAGACGCCCGGAACCAATGACGCCCCCATTGCCGCAGAGGTCCACCCCGCCGGCCTGCTGGCGCTCCCAATCCGCGCGTCGTTCGGGGGAAAGATAGGGCCCTTGCACCATGGGATATTCATCGTTTCGCGCCGCCGCGCGTGCCTGGGCCAGGGCGAACAGGACGTCTTGGGGTGTTCCGCGGGCCTGGTGGGACTCCGAACCCACAGGCCGCCCAAAAACCTGGCCGCGCCAAACCCCGGCGCGGCTTCGTGCGGCATAATGCCGGTGCATTTGATACCTACCACCGTGGGCCGTTAGGATCATCCTTTTGACCGCGGTTTATGGAGCGCCCGCCATGGCCCACACGGATATTCGCCTCGGCACCCTGGTTAAGATGCACGATGCGCCAAACTACATACGGCAGATCCTGCCCCACGGGTTTGAAAGTTTTTCCCTTACGCTCTCCGAGAATATCGGGGATGTGGATCTGGCACGCACCGCCCGGGAAGTTGCCGCCGTCATTGGTGACAAGGCGGTCGTGAGTTCCCTTGGACTCTACGGTAACCCCCTGCAAAATGAGCGGACGGCACACGACCTGGGCGTGCTGATCGATCAGGCCCATCTTTTTGGCACCAACCTGGTCTGCGGCTTTGCCGGGGCGCTCGATGGTCAGCGCGTGGACCAGGCCATGGGCCGCTTCAAACAGGTCTGGACCGACCTGGCCAAACGGGCCGAGCAGCGCGGCGTGCGCCTGGCGTTTGAAAACTGTGATATGGGCGGCACCTGGGACCAGCCGCGGCTCAATATCGCCCACGCCCCGGCCGCCTGGGAAATGATGTTTAATGAAGTGCCCAGCCCCGCCCTGGGATTGCAATGGGAGCCCTGTCACCAGATGGTCAGCCTGATCGATCCGTTGCCGCAGTTGCGCCGCTGGGTCGGCAAGGTGTTTCATATCCACGGCAAAGATGCCACCATTGCCTGGGATGTGCTAAAAACCAGCGGCCTGCGCGGCGGCCAGCGCTGGCTCTGGCATCGTACGCCGGGCTTTGGCGATACCAACTGGACGGACCTGATCACGATCCTGCGCCAGGCGCAATGGCAGGGGTGCATTGACATCGAAGGCTGGCACGACCCGGTCTATCGCGATGCGCTGGAAATGACCGGCCAGGTCCATGCGCTCAACTATCTTAAGCAGTGCCGGGGCGGGGCGTTTGTGGCCAATCCGGCCTAAAGCCCTGAATTAGGCAGGGATCTGCCCAGCGCGGCATAGCCGCGACCAAACAGAATAAACACGACCACGAAGAAAGGAAACGAGAGGGGACCACAGATAAACACAGATGAACGCAGAATTACACAAGGGAATGAAGCGGCTGGAAATGGGTCCAGGGTGCGAAGAAATTGATGGATTGTGGCCCATGTGTGGGGGGGACGCAATCGAATGCTTCGCGCGGAAGCGTAACACCCATTTAACAAGATGAAAATGATGTAAATCATTTAATTACAATAAATTGCAACTACAGTAAACTCCGCCAACCCTTGCTACCTTCCCCATGTATCGCCACATCCAATGCTCTTTCGGTGCAGGCCCAATCCATTTCGGTGTAGTCTTTTCGACGATACAAAACAGTATTGTCCTGAAAGATATAATCCATCTGAAATAATTATCATTTCGAAACTATCTGGCGGCCAATGCGTGTGTCCTTTTAGATGCCTGCCATCGGGAGCGTCATGCATACCGGGCGATTCTGGTGGACGGCTGTCGGAGGTGCCAACTATGCTCGCTGTGCCACGTATCGCCTGCTCTCCCGCCCGCTCTGTGGGCTCCAGTCGCGGAATAAGGAGCGGCGCCCGAACGCTTCTCTGCGAAGCACTTGAACCCCGCGTACTCTTAAATGGGGCGCTCATGGTCTTCCCAACCGCCCCGACCCTGCCGCAACATTTCTCCAGCGCTCCGGCGGGCTCAGCGATCCCTGCTCCGGAAATAACTGTGGCGTCTTACTCTACGGACGCCAGCGACACGGCTGATCCGACAACCGGTCCGGGTTCGGATCCTTCCTGTGATCCGTACCCGGAAGCGGCGGCCGATCCTTCAACCGCGCCGACCACCACGCCGGCAACCGAACCAGCGACCGAACCGGCCACGGAACCGGCAACCGAACCCGTTGCCGCACCCGAGCCCCAGCCCACGGACTACTTGCCAGCGGACTACCCGCCCGATTTTCCCCTCGATACCACACCGGCTTATATCAACGGGGATACCATCACCAGCGTCACGGCCTCGGCCGCCACCAGCATCGCCGGGGACCGGCTGGAATTCACCGCGTACGTTGCTTATTCCACCGCCAATGGCGACGCGCCGCAGGGCACCGTCGCCTTTTACGATGGCCGCAAAATTCTGGGAAGCACCGCCCTGGCCGCCGACCAGAGCGCCACGCTGGATACCACCGCCTTGGGTGCCGGCGTGCACCAGATCGCGGCGGTGTTCTGGGCATCCAATGATTTTAACGACAGCACGTCCGCCGCCGTGCCGGTCACAGTCATGGAGCATTCCCCGGCCGCCGGCCAGCGCTATATCGCCCAGTTGTATCGTGATCTGCTGCATCGCTCCGTGGATCCGGTGGGCCAGGCCGGGTGGACGGCCGCGCTGGAATCCGGCGCCACTTTTCAAGACCTCGCCACGGCCATCACCACCAGCCGCGAGTACCAGGGCAATATCGTTGACGGCTTCTACATGACATACCTGGACCGCCATGCCGAGCCGGCGGGGCTCAACGCCTGGGTCAACCAGATGCAAGCCGGACTTAATGCCGAGCAGATCCGCGCCGGCATTTTAGGCTCCGCTGAATACTTTGCCCGTGTCGGCGCCACCGCGTCCTCTTACGTCACGGCGTTGTACCAGGATTTCCTCAACCGCGCACCGGATCCCGGTGGCCTTGCCGACTGGACGGGGCTCCTGGCCACCGGCACCCGCACCCGGCAGCAGGTTTCCCTGGCAATCAGCAATTCCGACGAAAGCCGCGCTGCCACCATCACCGGCTTTTATCAAAGCTTCCTCGGCCGCGCGCCGGATCCCGCCGGTCTGTCCAATTGGGACCAACTGCTGGCCAACGGTGTCAGCCAGCCGCAAATCGTCACTGCGTTCGTCACCGCGCCGGAGTATATGCAACTCCATGGCATCACCGGATAACGGCACTAAAACATCGCCGGCAGCCTGCTTAATTACAAGCCAAACAGCAATCCTAAAGTACTTTCAGTAAGTTGCTTACAGCAATTGTATAGCCATGTTCCCGCGTGGGTATGCAAATGGGCATCAAAAGCTGTTGACTCGAATGTGATAGAAGACTATTCTGTCCTTTACGCATTTAGTTGCGTGCCTTGCGCTGGAGTGACCGGGGATCTAGGCGCAGGCTTTCAGCAGGAGGATGCAGCATGGGTCATGTGCAACGTGGAAGACGTCATTTCGCCAGCATGTTTGCGCGAAAAAATCGGTGCCAAAAGTTCCGTCAGGGCACGCGTTTCTTCGAATGCTTGGAATCGCGCCTCCTTCTGGATGGCGCCTTGGCACCCATTACGGGCCTGCCGGTTCTGCACCTCACCACCATCAGCAATTTAAACCCCGCAAACATTACCTTTAATCCCAGTCCTGTCGCGCTGACGGGTGCGTCCCCGCTGCAATTAGCCGGGACGGTTGGTGCCAACGCCACGGATGTCGCCCTTAACTTGTCGGCCACGGCGAGCACCTTTGGCCAACCCGTCACGCTCAGTGCGACCGTCAACGATTCCAATGTCGCCGACCCCGCTGCCACCGGTAACGTCTGGTTTACCGATACCACCAACAACATCTCATACGGCCCGGCACCGCTGAACAACGGGAGCGCTGCGCTGACGCTTTCCACGCTTGCGGTCGGTACCGATGCGATCACCGCCGAATACCTGGGCGATGGCGCCCACGCCACCAGCACCACGCCATCGCAATCCGTGACGGTGAGCCCCTTGGCGACTGCCGTGGACCTGGTGTCTTCCGGCACGGGTACGGCCGTATCCGGACCGACCCTGTCCGTGGTGGTGAAATCCGTCGGCGGGGCACTTTTTGGCGGAGAAACCGCGCCGTGCGCTCCGGCCGGCCCCACAGCCCCCGTGCAAGTTGGTGGAACGTTGAATGTTGCTCCACCGGTCAGTGCAAGCACCAACAACATCGCTATGGGCACTCTCACGCTCAGCGGCAACTCATGGAATCCCGGAAGCATCATTGTTGCTACCGGCACGGGTGTCTTGACGGTGTCCGGTCCCACCGTCTCTACCGGCGGGACACTGCTTAACGTATCTGGTTTCACTGTTACCGGTACCGTAATCGGTCCGACCACTGCCGTTACCCTGCGCGGTGTGACTCCAGCGCCGTCCATCCCGACGGGCACTGTCACCTTTATGGACGGGACCCTTGTTCTCGGTACGGCGACGCTCAACAACGGCGCGGCGACATTTACTCCGCAGCACCTGGCCGCGGGCGCTCACACCATCACCGCGATATACAACGGCGATACCAATTTCACCGGCAGCACATCTGCAAATATGGCCGCCAATATCCAAGCCGATACGACCACCACAACGCTTACATCCACCGCCAATCCCGCCGCGGTGGGCGCGGCCTTCTCGCTGGGTTTCACCGTCAGCACCGCTCTGCCCGAGACGGTGGCGCCGACCGGAACGGTGGCCCTCATGGATGGTCCGACCACGCTGGCGAGCGTAAATCTTAATGGGACGGCAACGCTTGCCCAACTCTCCACTGGCACGCACGCCTTGACCGCCGTCTACAGCGGCGATAACAATTATCCCGGCAGCACCTCACCGGTGCTCCTTGAAACGGTGACTGGAAAACCCACCGCCATCCAGACGAAGAACTCCGGGGCCGGCACCCCGACGCTGGCGCCGACGCTCTCCGTGATGATTACCGATCCGGCCGGCCAGTCGTATGGCAATGAGTCCTGGCCCTCGGTCCAGGCGGGCGCAACTACGTCGGCCAATGGAACATTAATCGCCACCCTGCCCGCGGCTGATTATCCGAACTTTACGCCCTATAGCGGGGCGCTAACGGCGATTTTTGTCCCCGACAGCAGCGGCGGTATTTGGAAGGGGGGGACCGGTGCCTCTGGTTCGATCTCCTTTACCGGTAATACCGGCGGTGTATTGACCCTGGGCGGATCCTCAAACTATGTTCCGCCACCCACCGGCACGGTCACCTTCCTGGAAGGCGCTACCGTTCTGGGCACAGCAGCATTGAGTGGTGGCGCCGCGGCCTTTTCACCGCAAGGTTTGGCCGTCGGCGATCATACGATCACGGTGCAATACAGCGGGGATGCCAATTATGCCGCATGCACCTCCGGCACCACCGCGGTCTCCATCCAAAACAACCATACCACCACGGCATTAAGCTCCAACATTGGCCCCGTCCTGCCCGGCGGTACGGTCTCCTGGAACTTCACCGTTACCTCCACGCTGCCCGATAGCGTCACCCCGACGGGCACCGTGACCATCAACGATGGGGCCACACCGCTGGCCACCGTGAACCTCGGGGCCACCCCGAGCCTTCCGTTCGACCTGGTTTTGGGCGCCCACAATCTCACAGCCACTTACAGCGGCGATGCCGACTTCACCGCCAGCACGTCGCCGGTTTACATCCAGGATGTCGGCTACAGCGTCACCACCACCACGGTCCTGCCCCCGGCTTTCGCGCCTTGCAATCCCGACCCGGGCTATGTCGTCGGTGATGCGGTGACCCTGGTGGCCACTATCACCACCCCGGCCGCCCAGGCCAACACGCCCACCGGCAGCGTCACGTTTGCCGATGGCGGAACGATCCTGGGAACCGCGGCCATCGACGGCAGCGGCACCGCGCGTTTCGCGGCCGGCCAACTCGGCGTGGGCGCCCACCAAATAACCGCCATCTATGGCGGAGCGCCGTACGTCGGGGGCAGCATCTCGGCACCCACTACGATTGCCGTCCGCGAACAACACGCGCCGGCCAATCTCGCCTACCTTACGGGGCTGTATCGCGATCTGCTCCACCGCCCGATCGATCCGGTTGGCCAGGCGGGCTGGGGCCAGGCGCTGGATGCCGGCGCCACGTTTGATGCTGTGGCGCAGGATATCGTCGGCAGCCGGGAATATCAGGGCAATCTGATCGATGCCTATTACGTGCAGTATCTGGACCGGCATGCCGAGACGACGGGGCTTAATGCCTGGGTTGACCTGATGCAAAACGGCGCCAACGCCGCGCAGATTCGCGCCGGTATCCTGGGCTCGGCGGAATATTTCGCCCGTACCGGCGGTAGCGCCGCGCCCTACGTCACCGCGTTGTATCAGGATCTTCTAGGCCGCACGCCCGATGCCGGCGGCTTTGCCGACTGGACCGGGCTCCTGGTCCGCGGCACCCCCGCGCAGATTTCCCTGGGAATCAGTAACTCCGCGGAATGCCGCGCCGTCACGATCAGCGGCTTGTATCAGGACTTTCTGGACCGCGCGCCCGATCCCGTCGGTCTGTCCAATTGGGACCAACTGCTGGCCAACGGTGTCAGCCAGCCGCAAATCGTCACCGCGTTCGTCACGGCGCCGGAGTATCTCCAGCGCATTGGCATTGCGTGAAAACCCCGCGCCAGCACGGCCACCGCACTCCCCTTTTCTGTATTTAGGGTCTGGCGGGCGTGGCACAGAGTTCCTGGATACGGCGGGCCAGGCACCCCAGATCAAGGGGTTTGACCAGATGGTCGTCAAAGCCCGCATGGCGGGAGCGTTCGATATCGGCCTGAGCGCCAAACCCGCTGATGGCGATGGCGGGGAGTTTATGCCCCGGCTGGCATTGCCGTAACTGGGGCAGCAGGTCCCAGCCGCTGGTGTCGGGGAGTCCCAGATCACTCACCACGATATCGAGGTTGGTCTGCCGGGCAATTTCCCGGGCCGCGCTCGCGTTTTCCGCGCATTGGACCTGATGACCCTGGCTGGCAATGAAGCGGGCGAGCAACTTCAGGGACGCGGCGTTATCCTCCACCAGCAGTACGCACACGGCCATTCCGGTCTGGGGCGTTCCTGGGGCCGCCTTCTCCCCGGCGGACGGGACGGGCGCAGCGGAGGGTTGGAAGCAAGGCAACTCCACGCGGAAGACCGAGCCTTGGCCCGGGCCGGAACTTCGGGCGGTCAGGCGCCCGCCATGCAGGTCGACCAGGACACGCGAAAGATAAAGCCCCAAACCCAACCCGCCAAAACGGCGGGTGATGGTCTTGTCCGCTTGTTCAAACGGCTCGAACAGGTGGCTAATGATCTGCGGGTCCATGCCGATGCCGGAATCGGCAATCTCCAGGGCCAGCAGGTCCGGCCGGGGATTCCCGCAGCAGATGGTGATGCGCCCGTCTGGCGGGGTGAACTTAATGGCGTTGCTGAGGAGGTTGGTGAAAATCTGCGTGATACGCACCGGGTCGGCCAGGACGCATGGGCTGGTGGCCGAGCACGAGAAGTCGATGGCGAGGCGCTTGGCGGCCGCGGTGCGCCCCACGGCGGAGATTATTTGGGCGAGCTGTTCGGGCAGATTCAGTTCGCGCCGTTGCAACGGCAGGGCGCCAGCGCCGAGGCGCGTCAATTCCAGCAGGTCATGGATCAGGCGGATTTCACTGCTGAGGTTCGTGCGGATAATGTCGAGCAATTCGACCGCGTCCGCGGGCATACCGGGGAGTGTGCCCAGCAGATCCACCGCCGCCATCACCGGGGTCAGCGGCGTGCGGAGTTCATGGCTGACCATGGCCAGAAAGGTATCCTTGGCCTGGGTGGCGTTTTCCGCCTGGGCCCGCGCGGCTTGTTCGGCCTGGAGCAGATGGGTGCGTTCCGCTTCGGCCTTTTTACGCTGCGCCAGTTCCAATTGCAGATCCGCCGTGCGTTCACTGACCTGGCGTTCGAGGCCGCGGTTGAGGTCGCGCAGGCAGGCGTCTTGCACGCGATTCTCCAACAGCAAGGTCGCCAGGTTCGCCAGATTCTCCAGAAACGGACGGTAGAGTGCGAAGCGCTCCGGTTGGTCGAGATCCAGTATAATGCCGCCGAAACAGTGGTGGATGCCTTGGAGCGCCAGGCGCACATGCGTTGGCGTGGCCAGCGGACAGGGCAGCGGACAGCCCTCCGCGGCGCTCTGTGCGTCAAAGCAGCCCCGGCAGAGCGCCGGCGGTTGCACCGGCAGAGACCCCGCCGCCAGAATCCTGCCTTCCCGGCAGAAAGCTGCACCGGCGATGCCTGGAATCCGCGTCAACCCGGCAACGATGAACTCCGCCATCTTGCGGTCATCCGGTGCCGCGTGCAGGGCGCTCTGCAGCAACAGGATGTGCCCCAATATCCGGGGATCGGGCGTCATGGCAGGTGTTGGAGGCATAAACTACCTTGCCTGTCGTTGGCGGTATTGCTGGAGAAAAACTGCCGGTTCGATATAGAACGGGTTCTTGACGATCTGCCCGCGGACCACCATCATGGGGTGTACGGATAGCACATCCAGGATCGTCTGCCCGTCAAAAAGCCGCGCATCATACTGGCAGCAGGCGGTATAGGGATACTTCTTGAAAACCTCATTAATCTGCGCTTCGTACTCCATGACATCTTCGCGAATGACCGCCGCCTGGGCCAGCGACCAGGCCACTTCCCCGGTGGCCCGGACGCCGGCATATCCTTCCTTGAGGGCTTGCTGGCAGAAGGACTCGGTGAGGGCCATCATGGCGGACGTCGAAAACTGGCCATCCGAACAATACGCGGCCAGCGCCTCCTTAAGCACCATGTCTTTGGCATGCGCGGGCATATCCAACCCCAGTTCTGCCATGTCGGCAAGGATCTCCCCGGCCGTTTGCGTGTCGTGTAAACACAGTATCTTTTGCTTGCCAAGAAGGCCGCTCTTTAAGAACTTGGCGATGGTTTTCCGTCGCTGCGCATCATCGTTATAGATGTAGCAGAAATGGATTCCCGGCGCGACGGATTCCTCCGTGAACCCCAGCGGCACAGCGCGCAGTGCATTCGTGTCCATAAGACCCTCCATTCGCTTGTCGGTATCTCATTATAGGCCATTAAACGGGGGGTAAGTTCGCGCTAACGATTCGCCAGCAAATACGCGTTCGCGAAAAGCTATATTGGTGGTAGGGGATTCCAATGCGGGCGGGTCGAACGCTGCCTGCCGCTGCAGCGCGATGGTGCCGGGCCGCATGCCTGCGCGGTGGTATCAGGAGCGTTCGTGGGGCACGCGGCGGGCCGGGCTGCCGCGCCAGGCGGTGCCTTCGGGCAGGGTTTCGCCTTTCATTAACATCGACAGATCGTCGAGCACGGCGTCGGCTTCCATCCGCGAATCGTAGAGCACGATCGCCAGGCCGCCGAGTGTGCAGCGCGGGCCGATGTCCACGGTGGAAATCTTCATTACCCGGTCCTCAAACAAGTGCGTCTGGAGTCCGCACTCGTTGTTCAACGCGGCATCATCGGCCACGTGCACCACATCAAATTCGGTGATGTCGGTGGTGTCGGCATACACCCGCCGGCCGAACTTGGCGCCCAGCAGCCGCCAATACCACGGCAGGAATGGCGTGCCCTTGAGGTGTTCGGCCAGGTACGGCACGGCCAGTTCCTCGTAGACCGAGGTGATCAACTCGCTGCGCCAGACGTAATTATTCCACAGCGGCTTTTCCAGCGAACGATACCGCCCGACCAGGCACCACTTGAGCACCACCACCAGCAGCCCGGCGGCGTGCGCCAGCAGGATGTAGGCGATGGGGAAGAGCAGGGCCGCCTCTCCCAAGGCCTTGGTGTCCTTCCAGTCCGGCCGCGGTTCGGCTGCGGAAACCGGGGGTGGCAGGGGGGCGGGGGAGGGGGTCTCTACTTTCTCCGGCGGCAGCACCAGGGCCTCGGTTCTTTCCGGCGGCAGCGGCAGCCTGGTCCCGGTCTTGTCCGTCCGCACCACCGGCTTGCCCGGGCGGGTGGTCAGCCGCAATTCGTGGCGGCGTGCCCGGCGTCCGGCGCGCGTGCGGGGCATGGCCGGGGCGCGCGGCGGCGGTGTTGGCGCGGGGGCCTCTAAACTCGGCGGCGCGACGAAACTGGGCGGCGGCGTGGTGGTCGGCAGTGTCGCCAACGGCAGTCGCGGCGGCAGGGCCGGCACCGTCATGGCCGGGCGCACCGGCTCGGCGGCGGCGGCGACGACATCGCCCTTCCAGCCGAGGATCATGGAGATGAGCAATGAGTTGATCGCCACAATCACCGTCAACGGCAGGATCACCCGTATAAATTCGATCGCACAGCGCTGCGCAATGAGCCGCTTGCGCGGGCGGAAGGTGCTGCCTTCATCAAACTGCTGCGCCCGCTGGCGCTGCGGCAGAAACACCGCCGGCGTGCCGAACCAGGAGGTGCCGGTGCGCAAGGCGTCGCCGGCCACCGTTGGCGGCACCGACAGACAGCCGATCAGCACTTCGTCGCCCACGTGCGTACCGGCCGGCAGCAAGGCGCTGTTGCCCACGAAGGCGCGGCGCCCGACGCTGGTCGTTTCGAGCGAAATCTCCCCATCGGCCACGCGCGGCGCGCCAAGCATCACGGCGTCGGCAATGAAACTTTCCTCGCCCAGGCGCAGCAGGTCCGGGATGATCGCCGAGGCGGTTGACACTTCCGCACGCCGCCCCACTTTTACGCCCAGCAACCGGTACCACGGCGGCAGATAGACCGTCGCATACAACGGCTTAACTACATCCAGGCTCAAATCCATCAGTTGGTTGACGACCCACCACCGCACGTAGAACCAACTCCAGACCGACCGCCGGCCGGGGCGCAAGCGGCCCAGCAGCAGCCATTTGACCGCGGCAATTTCCAGGCACATGAACACCACGAAAGAAAGCGCCAGCACCGGTGCCAGCAGCAGGAACCGATACCCCTCGGAGGCCTGATCCAGTTCACTCATCAAGATCATGCCGGGGAAGATTGGCGCGATGGAAAAGACCGGAAATACAAAGAGCAACACGGCGAAGACCAGCCCGAAGCCCCACCGCCGCGCCAGCGCCGAACGTGCCGGCGCCATGGGGGAGAGTTCCCCGGTGAACGCGGCGGGCGAGCCTTTCCAGATTTCGCCCGCCGGAATCGTGGCCCCGGTCGGCAACAAGGATAGCTCGCCAAGCTGCGCCCGATCCCCCAGCGTGGCGCCGGGCCCCACCACCGATCCGCTGCCGACCACGCAGCCGGCGCCGATGCGGATGGGTTTGAGTTTCAGCCAGCCGCGCTCCACGGTGGCGCAGCCCACCACCGCATCATGGCCCAGGCTGCAATCGGCGCCCAGGTCGATCAGGCCCAGGCCTTCAAGGGCATCGGTGCCCAGGTGCACATTGGGCCCGATCCGGGCGCCCAGCAGGCGGAAGTACCACGCCAGCAGGGGGGTGCCGGTGAGGTAGTTGGTGGGCGTCAGGGCCAGGATGCGCTGCACGAACCACCAGCGGAAATAATACCGCCCCCAGAGCGGGTAGCGGCCGGGCTTCTCGCGCCCCAGGACGATCCATTTGGCCGCCGCCGCCACGGCAAACATCAGCGGAATCATTGCCAGGAACAAACCCAGCGCTGCGGCCACCGCGGTAACGCGGGTGTAGTCGTAATTTGTGAGCCACGCGTAGGCCAGGTACGGAATAAGCAACGGCAGCGAGAAGCACATATAGATTACCGGCAGCGTCAGCGCCTGGGCGATGCCGCAGCCGATGTGCCGCCACCGCGGCACGGCGGCAAACGGCTCGGGCGCATCGTCCTGGGCGGCCCCGGCGGCATCCAGGTAGGCCGCCAGTTGCCGGATCGTCGGTTGCTGGTAGATATCGAGCATCGAGATGCGGGCGAAGGTGGATTCGCGCCGCAGGCGCGACACCAGGGCTGCGGCGCGCAGGGAATGCCCGCCGAGGTCCAGGAAAAAATCATCCTCCACCGACACCGGCACGGGCGCGAACAGGTCGCTCCAGTGGACGTGGAGTTGCCGCTCGGTTTGGGTGGCCGGCGGCGTGAGGGGTTTGTCGCCCGCCGCGCCGGTGCTGGTGGGCGCCGGC